>Ga0209162_1000997_pt1 | contig 29304 bp, 30 predicted proteins | sample YNPNPMetaG_FD_187121 | JGI IMG/M metagenome (GOLD analysis project Ga0209162, IMG submission 187121) | Anoxygenic and chlorotrophic microbial mat microbial communities from Yellowstone National Park, USA - YNP NP MetaG (SPAdes) (version 2) ...
GCAGGAGACGTGGATGTGGATGGAAGGCTGGTCAAGGCCGATGCCCGGCGGACAACCCCATTACATGGGAATGGTGTCATGCGGGTGGATCCGGTCACCAAAAACGTGGGCCTTTCAGATTTAGTGGGCGGTTCAGCAGTGTTTTATGACACCAAGGTCAAGGTCATAAAGGTCTAATTCGACCTCTGCTATTCTCATTCATTCTCCGGCCCCGCTCGAAAGAGCGGGGTTTTTATTTCCAGTACGGTTGCATTAAAGGGGTTTTATGGCTAAGTTAGCATGATTTTCAGGCGTAACTCCCCATGATTCTTAAGGTTTTTTGTTTTGGTGAGCGTAGTCGTTGTGGCTACAGCGTTTTGCCTGGAGGGTAAGGCTTGGAGTAATTTGATGTCTAAAAAAAAGAGCCACTGTTTTGGCAGTGGCTCTTTGGATTTTGCGGTAGAAAAGATTATCCGCCCCTTGCCGCCCTCTTGGCTGCCTTGAGCGGGTTGACCTTTTTGCCCTTTTCGTCTTTGGCGACTTCCACCTTTACATGGGTTGCAAAGTTACACAGGCCTTTACGCCACTTGGCTGCGGGCATCGAATAGACTGAACATAATTTTTTCTCGGCCTGGACTGTGATACGGCCGCATCCTTCGCATTTGTCGATGATCTCCTGGCAAGGTACACCATTAAAAAAGATCTCGTTATTTGTAGAAGTGGTGGTTGATTCCATTTGTTGCTCCTGTGGAGAATAAAAATTAAAGGTGGTGCCGAAGGGGAGGCTCGAACTCCCACGAATTTGCATTCACTAGACCCTGAACCTAGCGCGTCTACCAATTCCGCCACTTCGGCAACGGTAATCAGCTATTTTAATTGTATTGCCTTGTCATTGTCAAGCCGTTGATGTAAATTTTCTGGAGGTTCTTGTTGGAACCCTTATTTTTACCATCTTTTGTTTGTCGAAGGAAGGAAAATGCAGATATATAACGGGTTGCACGAAATATGCAAGCCATTTCATGAGCCGGCGCTGGTAATAGGCAATTTCGATGGCGTGCATCTGGGGCATCAGGCGCTTTTTCAGAAGGTGGTGGAGGTGGCCGGAGACGGAGACAAGCTGGCCCTGACATTTGAACCCCACCCCATGGTTTTTTTGCGGCCTGAGAGGGGGCTTAAGCGCATCTCCACCCTGGAGCATAAAATAGAGATGATTCAGCGTGCAGGTATAGGGCATCTCATCATATTGCCCTTCAACAAGGAGCTTGCCGACACCACGGCGGAGGACTTTGTGAGACATGTCCTGTGTGAAAAAATCGGAGTCAAGCACTTGGTCGTAGGCTATGATTATGCATTTGGTAAGGGCAGACAGGGGGATATCCCGTTTCTTGAGCAAAAGGGTGCGGAGTATGGTTTCAGTGTGCATGTGGTAGAGCCGGTTCTGGTGCATCATATGGTGGTCAGCAGCACAAAGGTGAGGGAACTGGTCGCCAGGGGCGAGATGCGTCTGGTTTATGACCTTCTGGGCAGATACTATCAGATTCGGGGCGAAGTCAGACATGGTCAAAGGCGTGGTGGAAGGCTTTTAGGTTATCCCACTGCCAATCTGCATCTGGAAGAGGATTACTTAAGCCCTGCTTCAGGGGTTTATGCCGTACAGGTGATCTGCCTGTCCAGCTGTTTTTGGGGGGTGTTAAATATAGGTACAAATCCCACATTCAATGGCCAGACCGTGCTTGCAGAGGTGCATCTCCTGGATTTCGACGGTGAGTTATACGGCAAACAGATCAAGGTGAATCTGGTGGAAAAACTGCGTGACGAGCGAAAATTCGACAGCGTAGATGCGTTGAGGATGCAAATCGGAAGGGATATTGAAAAGGCCCGCGTAATTTTATCGCAGGAGCCTGGTCTTGGAAAGGGGTGCGTGGAAGGGATTATGCCATGATGATTTTGCCCTTATGTTCATCGCATAAGGGCAAAATGTTTATGGGAGCCTTGAAAAATTGACCTTGATGCTAATTTTTCCAAGGCTCCCTTGTGCCAATCTTTATGTCGGCATGGCTGGTGTCAGACACACAGTCGTCTTGTGTGGCACCATTAGACCTCTTCCACTGTGATGGCGCCCACAGGGCAGACCTCTACACAGGTTTCGCACCCAAGGCAGTCATCCTGCCTGTTTGGTACGGGCTTGCCGTCTTCAAAGTCATAGACCTGAGCTGGGCAGGCGTTTACGCACTCTTCATCGCCCTGACATTTGTCGTAATCAATGGTGATCTGGAACATATCTTCCTCCTTGTTGTTTTTTTGCCTTTAGGCTATTCAATGTTCTTCATATAGACCGAACAGTTGGGGCTTGTCAACTAAAAAAAACGGCGGGCGATAATTTTCTGTATTTTTGGATTATTTTCAGGAAAACCTTTTGAAACAGCATATTATGTCTGATATTATGGGCTTTTGCCCTATAAATTTTTAGACTGTGTGTATTTTACTATAAGTATCGGGTTTGTTCCGCAAAATCCGAGGCCTTTTGAAGCAGACCCAGTGCCCATTCACTATGGCTCAAGGCATGGATATGCAGATATGTGCCAAAGATGTTTTTGTAGCACAAGCCGTCCGATTTGCCGTCGAAGCCATGCCCGCGCACGACCCTGGCACTGAGACTCCCCGAATTTCGCCCATCCAATGGAACAGGCCGTGAATAGTGAAACTCATGTCCCTTGAGCAGGGTGCCTGCCTTGTAAAATGGGGTGTCCTGAATGATCTCCAGGGTGCAGTAGCCATGTCCTACGGGTGTATCCTGGAGTATAAAATCCCAGTCGATCACCTGAAGCATCAGGTGTTTCATGCCCTTCCAGTGTATGTGTCTGCCCAGATACATCAAACCACCGCACTCTGCATATACGGGCAGCCCGTTTTCGATGGCTGCGCTCAATTGTTTCATAAGGGACAGATTTTGCGAGAGCCTTACGGCCTGAGTCTCCGGAAATCCTCCGCCGATGTAGAGCGCATGGAGCGGCGGCAAGGTCTGCTGGGAAATGGCATCTATGAAGACCAGCTCTGCCCCTCCTTTTTCCAGGGCCTCCAGGTTCTCAGGGTAATAAAATTGAAAGGCTGCGTCCCGTAATATGCCGATTTGCAGATGGTCTTTTACAGGCGTGTGCAGTGGTGGCTGCGATGCAGCCGCGCATTCTATGGCCGGTGCTGATGCCGCTGTTTTTAGAATGGCTTCCATGTTCACCTGTTCATTTATAAGGGCCGCTATGCATTTCAGATTTTTTTCTGCATTTTCGTATTCATTGTAAGGGGTTATGCCCAGATGTCGCATTGGCATAGGGTCTTCCTTGAGGCGGTGAACGGCACCGAGTACAGGAATGCCAGTGGCCTGTTCTATGGTGGTGGTAATCAATCTTTTGTGCCGCGTGTTTGCGATATTGTTCAGTACAATACCGGCTATGTTCAGGTCCGGATCAAAGATTTTACATCCAAGTGCGAGGGCGGCCATGGTCCGCGTGGCCTTGGTGGCGTCCATAACCAGAATGACCGGTGAAGAGAGCAGTTTCGCCAGTTCTGCGGAGCTTCGGCTGCCCTGTTCGTCCACTCCGTCAAAAAGCCCTCTGTTCCCTTCCACAAGGCAGAAAGAACCGTTTTGCCCCCTCATGCAGAAGGAGTTGAGGATTGTCTCGCTGCTCATGAGGTATGGGTCGAGATTGTAGCAAGGCTGTCCAGCTGCCTTTGCCAGCCAGGCTGCATCGATGTAATCAGGCCCTTTTTTGAAAGGGATCACTTTCATCCCTTTATTCGCCAGGCACCTTGCGATACCCAGGGAGAGAAGGGTCTTGCCAGAGCCACCTCGCGTGGCTACTATGGTGATTCGAGGTGTAGAAAAAGACATTTTGTAATCCTCACATCTCTATGATTTTTTAATTTAACATGGATTTTGCGCTTGAGATATGTATTTTGTGAAATCTGTCCATAAATAGAGGGAGCAGCGTATATGGAGATAGAATTGGCCCGTGTTGCAGGGTTTTGCATGGGGGTGAAAAGGGCAATGGAGATCACTCTGGCCATGGCTGATAGGGCACAAGGTCGGGTTTATACCTATGGGCCGTTGATTCATAACCCCTCAGCAATAGAATTATTGGCTTCCAGAGGGGTGGGCATACTGCAAAGCATACCTGAAAGAGGCTCAGGCATCGTTATCATTCGGGCCCACGGCGTGCCGCCTCAGGAAAGGGCCATGCTGTTAGCAGCAGGTTTTCAAGTGGTGGATGCCACATGTCCAAAGGTGGTAAAGGTGCAGATGCTGGCCAAACACTTTGCATCCAAGGGATATCTGTGCGTTCTGCTGGGTGACAGGGGGCATCCTGAAGTCAAGGGTATTATGGGTTATGCAGGAGAAATGGGATGTCTGGTCTCTGATTATGAGAACGAAAGACATCTACCATGCCTTCCGGAGGGTCGGAAATACATAGTGTTGGCCCAGACTACGCAGGACGAGTCGCGATATGAGGCCATGGCAAGGGATATCCTGGCCCGAAATTCAAATGGCCGCGTATTCCATACCATATGTGACTCCACGCATCTGCGGCAGTCGGAGACAAGGCGCATCGCCGCAGAGGTGGATGCAGTGGTGGTGGTGGGTGGACAAAACAGCGCCAATACGCGACGGCTTGTGGAGATTGTCAAGGAGGAAGGTCGTCCTGTCATTGCCATAGAGACTGAAAAAGATCTGGATAGAGATATGTTCGCAGGTTTTAGCCGTATCGGTATCACAGGCGGGGCATCCACGCCGGATTGGGTGATAGACAGGGTGGCGTACTGTATAAGAAGCTTTTAGGTGACATAAGTGGCTGGTATCCCTGGGCTTTTTTATCATGATTTTTTGGTAAAGGGCGACACTCTACAGAGTTGTTATGAACAGGTATCTCGTTTCTTGACGGGTTATACCCTTGTGTCTTATGAACGCATTCAGCTTTTGGAAGAGCGGTCTCTTCCCCATAATCACCCTGATTTTTTTGAAAGATTGCAGGGGTTGGTGCAGGAAAATGAAACTTTTCTGAAGACGCTCATTCAGGAATTGGCGGCTGAAGGCTTTCACAACATGGATGATCTCAGGGGGCTCCCCACAGGTTATGTCTCCAAACTGTTTCATGTTACCGCACACATGGTGGACGGTTTTTTTGGTATAGATTCCCGATTTTATAATCTGGTCGAAGGGTCCCATGGTGTCAGTCAGTCCCTGCGAATGAAATTGAGTTCACCTGATGCCGGAGATGGCTATTGGCTTACAGCCGTGGAGTGTGCCTACTCAGACGCATTGGTGTGGCAGGAGCACCGGGCTTGAACTGCCTGATTGAAAGATTGTGAGGGACAAAGTGTGATTTTAGGGCTTGACATGTTTTTGTATCGAGTTTATACATGACAAAACTGAATGTCTGTTCAGAAATTACAAGTCTTGTACATAGGTCATTGCAATGGACTGGAAAGAATTGTTAAGCAATCATAAAAAAGATATTTTCAATCATTGGTATGATTTGGTGGTTGCGACCTATCCGGAAGAGACAGCCAAATTTCTGAAGAGCAAGCAGGATCAATTCGCCAATCCGGTGGGTTCGACCTTTCGCAGCAGTATGATGGGAATACTGACTGGCCTTGAAAATGGCAAGGCGCCCGAAGAACTGGTTGGTTTTATAGATGATATGATGCATATCAGGGCGGTACAGGATTTTATGCCATCCAGGGCAGTGGCTGTCTTTTTGTTGCTGAAGGAAGCAATCGGTCATCTCATCGATAAAAAACATATAGATGCCCCAGGCGCCTTGATGGAGCTTTCGAATCTGGTGGATAGACTGCAGCTAATCGCCTTTGATACTTATATGAAATGTAGAGAAAAGGTTTGGGAGATCAAATATAACGAGTTCATGCGGCGACCGTTTTTTGCAGAGGTTGGTATGTGTCCGTCATATCTGCTCAAGAAAGGTATCCTGGGCAGACAGGTGGACAAGAACAATATAAGTTGAGAGGTGTGCAATGGGAATTCAATTCTCTCTTGGTGTGGTTCTGGCCATTGCCGTAGCGGCCTTGGTTGGGGCCCAGGTCAAAGGGCTGCAGTATGTGTTGGGCATTCTTTTGCCATACGCTGCCTTTGCCACGTTTCTCGTGGGTTTTGTGTGGAGGGTATTGTACTGGGCCAAGTCTCCGGTGCCGTTTCGTATCCCTACGACTGCCGGTCAAGAGTTCAGTCTGCCCTGGATCAAACAAGCCAAGCTGGACAATCCCAGCACCTTGCCTGGAGTGCTTGGCCGCATGTTTTTCGAGGTTTTTCTGTTTCGGTCCCTTTTTAGGAATACGAAGGCCGAATTAAGAAGCGGTAATCTGCGGTACGGGCCTTCTAAATGGCTGTGGCTGTTTGCCCTGTTGTTTCATTGGTCATTTTTCATAATTGCCGTCAGGCACTTTAGATTATTTATGGAGCCGGTGCCTGGTATTGTGCAGTTACTGGACAAGCTGGATAGCATCCTTCAGGTAGGGGCACCTCCTTTGTATCTTACGGATGTATTCTTTACCTTGGCGATTCTGTTTCTGTTGGGCAGAAGATTTTTAGATGCCAAGGTGCGCTCTCTCTCACTACCGGCCGACTATTTTCCGTTATTTCTGATACTTGGCATCGCTATTACAGGCATTCTGATGCGTTTTTTTGTGCGTGTGGATATTGTCGGCATCAAGAGCATTTTGGTGGGGCTGGCCACATTCCATCCCACTTTACCGGATGGAATAGGCGCTATCTTTTTTGTCCATGTGGCATTTGTGAGCACCTTATTGGCTTACTTCCCCTTTAGCAAGCTCATGCACTTCGGCGGTGTATTTCTGAGCCCCACGCGTAACCTTGCCAACAACAATCGTATGGTCAGGCATGTGAACCCCTGGAATTATCCAGTCAAGGTGCATACCTATGAGGCCTATGAAAATGAATTTAGAGATATTATGAAAAATGCCGGCATTCCGGTGGAGAAGGAGTAGCAATGGCTAAGAATCTTAAACCACAAGAGATGCTCAGAATAGATTTAAACCCTTCTGGGCCTGGTTGGCTGGAGGAACCTGTCAAGATCAAGCCCGGGATGTTTTGCCATCCCGCCAAGCCACAGAAGATAAGAGATGTTGGTATGCCCAATCCCCATGACTGGGCACCTACCAACGAGGACTGGAATCTGCCGGAGGGGTGGAAAGAGACCTTTCTTGAGGGCATGCGAGAGAGACTCGACAAGCATCGCTCCTTCAAGATATTCATGGACATCTGTGTGCGCTGCGGCGCATGTGCAGACAAATGCCATTTCTTTCTTGGTTCCGGCGACCCCCGCAACATGCCTGTGGCCAGGGCAGAGCTTCTGCGCTCCGTTTACAGGGGCGAGTTCACCAAGGCAGGGCAGATTTTGGGCAGACTGGCCGGCGGCCGCAAGCTTACACCGGAGGTAATCAAGCAGCTCTGGTATTATTTCTTTCAGTGCACGGAGTGTCGGCGTTGTTCCCTGTTCTGTCCGTACGGCATAGACACAGCCGAGATCACCATTATCGGCCGTGAGCTTTTGAACCTGCTTGGTCTGAATATCAACTGGATACAGGAACCTGTTTCCAACTGCTATAGAATTGGTAACCACTTAGGATTGCAGCCTCATACTTATAAAGACAACATAGAGTTTCTTCTGGATGATATAGAGGCCAATGTAGGTATTCGTATCAATCCAACCTTCAACCGCAAGGGCGCGGAGATCCTCTTTGTAACACCATCAGGCGATGTCTTTGCAGACCCAGGTATATATACGTTGATGGGTTATCTTATGCTTTTTGAGCATATCGGTCTGGATTACACATGGAGCACCTATGCCTCTGAAGGTGGAAACTTCGGTTTCTTCACCTCATTGGAGATGGCCAAGCGTTTGAATTATAAGATATATGCCGAGGCCAAGAGGTTAGGTGTCAAGTGGATACTGGGTGGTGAGTGTGGTCACATGTGGCGTGTTATCCATCAATATATGGACACATTCAACGGCCCTGCTGACTTCTTGGAAGAGCCTGTATCACCCATCACCGGTACGAAATTCGAGAATGCAAAGAGCACCAAGATGGTGCATATCACTGAGTTTACTGCGGATCTTATTAAACACAATAAGCTGAAGCTGGATAAGAGCAGGAATGATTATTTGAAGGTCACCTTCCACGATTCCTGTAACCCATCAAGGGCCATGGGGTTGCTGGAGGAACCTCGCTATGTCATCAAGAATGTGTGCAATTATTTTTATGAGATGCCTGAAAATACCATTCGCGAGCAGACCTTCTGCTGCGGCAGCGGTTCAGGTCTGAATGCCAGTGAAAATATGGAGTTGAGGCTGCGTGGCGGGTTCCCACGGGCAAATGCGGTCAAGTATGTAAGGGATAAGTACGGTGTCAATACCTTGGCCAATGTATGCGCCATAGACAGGGCTGCATTGCCGGCATCCATGGACTATTGGGTCCCTGGCATCAGAGTGGCCGGTGTCAGTGAATTGGTGGCCAATGCCCTGATTATGGAAGGAGAAAACGAGCGCACCACCAATCTTCGCGGCGAAGTAATAGCCGATTTGATGGAGGGTTGATATGTACGATCTAAACAAGATTCTGGTAGGATTGGCGATATTCCTGCTGTTTTTTACCTTTCCTATATTATATGGCATGGGTTCGGCTGTGCCTGTCCCCAAGCCCAAGCTGGATACCCCTGAGATTCAGAAACTCACCGACAAGAAGTGTGTGGAAGACACGCATTTCATGAGGACCTCTCACATGCAGTTTTTGAATTATTGGAGGGATAGAGCGGTCAGGGAGGATCATAGGACATATGAGAGCAAGTTGAATGGCAAAAAATATGACATCAGTCTGCAGAATACCTGCATGAAGTGTCATTCCAACAAAAAAGATTTCTGTGACAGCTGCCATACATATGCAAGTGTCAAGCCTTATTGTTGGGACTGTCATATTGAACCGAAAGCTGCAAAGGAGTCTATGTGATGAAAGCATCCAGGAGAGAATTTTTGAAATTGGCGGGGGTCTCTGCCCTATTTGGTCTGGGTGCCAATGCTGCCTTTGAGTTATTGACGCCTGGGGCATTGGAGGCCTCATCCGAAGTTGCTCATGGAGCGGCCCATGGCGAGGCTGCTGCAGGCGTTCAGGCCGCAACGAGATGGGCAATGGTGATCGATGTCCGTAAATGCATTTTGCAGGAGGACTGCCAGGATTGTGTATTGGCCTGCAATTCCACTCATAATATCCCGACCGTGGGCAATCCAAAGGAAGAGATTAAGTGGATATGGAAGGATACATTTGAGCATCTCTTCCCCGACCAGCATAGTCAGTATGTGGATGAGGGGCTGGAGGGTAAAACATTCCCTGTCATGTGTAATCATTGTGATAATCCGCCCTGTGTGCGGGTATGTCCCACCAAGGCTACATTCAAAAGACCGGATGGCATTGTTATGATGGATATGCACAGGTGTATAGGCTGCCGTTTCTGTATGGCTGCCTGCCCATATGGCGCCCGCAGCTTCAACTGGCGGGATCCTCGCAAGTATTTTGAGGGCAAGGAGGCCATGTTAAATCCGGAGCAGCCCACACGCACAAAGGGTGTGGTGGAAAAATGCACCTTCTGCCCTGAGAGATTGGCTAAAGGGCGGGAGCCGGCCTGTGTAGAGGCCTGTAAAAAACGCAAATCGGATTGTCTGATTTTTGGCAATCTCAATGATCCTGAGTCTGAAGTGCGTAAGATACTCAGAAAGAGAACTTCCATTCGCCGCAAACCCGAGTTAGGCACTAAGCCTTCGGTATTTTTCTTGGTGTGAGGTCGATATGATTGAAAGGGCATTGAAGGGAAATGAAAAATATTGGGGCTGGGTTGGTCTGCTCTTGCTCCTGATCGGTGTGGGTTTTGCCTGTTATATCTATCAGCTATATACTGGTTTGGGTATAACCGGCATGAGTAGGGATATCTCATGGGGTGTATATATTGCGCAGTTCACTTATCTGGTGGGGGTAGCTGCGTCAGCTGTTATGTTGGTTATACCCAAGTATCTGCATAATTATAAAAAATATACCAACGTAGTTATCTTTGGTGAGTTTTTGGCAATCGCAGCAGTGACTATGTGTCTGTTGTTCATTATTGTGGACATTGGTCAGCCTGCCCGGGTCTTGAATGTGCTTTTACATCCGACTCCTAATTCCATTCTGTTTTGGGATATGATAGTGCTGAACGGCTATCTGATTATCAATGTAATCGTTGGCTGGAACACCCTGTTGGCTGACAAAAAGGATGTTCCATCTCCGGGATGGGTCAAGCCATTCATATACCTGTCTATTCCATGGGCTGTCAGCATTCACACAGTCACCGCATTTTTATATGCAGGTCTGCCTGGTCGTCACATGTGGTTGACTGCTATCATGGCCCCCCGTTTTCTGGCATCGGCCTTTGCATCAGGTCCGTCCTTGCTCATTCTTCTGCTCTTGTTGGTGAAGAGCGTGAGTAAATTTGATCCGGGCAAAGAGGCTATTCAGTCCATTGCGAAGACCGTGTGCTATGCAATGATTATAAATGTATTCTTCCTCTGTATGGAGTTCTTTACTGCCTTTTACAGCAACATACCCAGCCATATGCACAGCTTGCAGTATCTCTTCGCTGGTTTGCATGGCCATGATAGACTGGTGCCATGGATGTGGACATCTGCATTCCTTGCTGTGGTGGGTATTTTCATTATGTTGGTGCCTGCCTTGAGAAAACAGACCGGATACCTGGCAGTGGGTTGTGCTTCTATTTTTTTGTCTACCTGGATTGATAAGGGTGTGGGGTTGGTCATAGGCGGTTTTATCCCTAACCCATTTGAGACCGTCACGGAATATTATCCCACATTTCCTGAGATCGCCATCTCTATTGCTATCTGGGCCATAGGAGCGTTGATCTTGACTATCTTATACAAGATTGCCATATCTGTTCGTGAAGAACAAGTAGAGACAGATGTTATATAATGCATTGATGTTTGCAGGAATATAATAAATCTATTCTAATCTTAAAAAAGGCTGCCCATGGGCAGCCTTTTTTGTGTGGAGTCGATCGAATATGTTGGAAAATCGTTATCTGCAGGTATTTGTGGCGGTTTTTAAGACTCGCAGTTTTTCAAAGGCGGCGCAACAGCTATACATCACGCAGCCCACTGTCAGTGGCCACATCAAAACCCTTGAGGATTTACTCGGAGTGGTTTTGTTTGATAGAACGGCTAAGACAGTGACGCCCACAAAGGCAGCTATGGTGTTATACCCTTTTGCTTCGCAGATAGTGTCATTGACCTCACAGGCAATGAAAGAGTTAAGCCTTTTTAAGGATCAGCAAAAGGGCAGCATAGAGATTGGCGGTAGCACTATTCCAGGTCAATATATCCTGCCCAGGCTTATGAGCCGTTTCAAGGCCATGCGACCTGGTATTCATGTGGTTATAAAGATAGGTGATTCGGCAGAGATTACCTCCAAGGTGATGAGCGGTGAGCTGGAACTGGGTGTGGTGGGGGCATTTCAGGAACAGCGTTGGCTGGAAGGGCAAGGCTGTTTTCGTGATGAACTGGTCTTTATAACACCTAAGGATCATCCGTTGGCTACCAGACAAACAGTGGAATTGAAGGATATCCTTGAAATGGATATGCCATTTATTATCAGAGAGTTAGGTTCGGGGACTCGTAGGATCATGGAGCATGCCCTAAAGAAGGCTGGTCTGCGCAGGCTGGAGGATCTAAATATCGTGGCTGAGATGGGCAGCTCAGAGGCAGTAAAACAGGCGGTTCGAGAGGGGGCAGGGTGTTCCATAATCTCCAGGCGTGCAGTGGAGGAAGAACTTCGTAATGGCTCTCTTGCCTCTCCCCAACTTTTGGGCGTGGAATTGAGGAGGAATTTTTATCTGATCTGGCATGAAAAAAGGCCACTTTCTCCGTTGGCCAAGGCCTTCAAGGAGTTCATATTAGGGTCTTGTGAGATTCAATAGTATTATTTAAACATATCTTATCTCACCAGTGGATATGTTAACTGTCTGCTGATCCTCTGTTTTTAATACAAGGCTGCCGTCATGAGCGATATCTATGGCTGTACCTTCCAACTCTGGGGATGAGATGTCTTGTCCGTATATACAGTGCCTTCCCAGGGTGTCAGTTAAGGCCTTCCAGTTCAGTAAAATGGGATTGTTATAACCTGCTATCACAGGGTCTTCCACCAGATTTTCTGCCTCCCATTCCTCTATTTTTGCAAAAAACCAACATATTTCAGCCACTACAGCCCCTATCAACGAGGCGATATCCCATGTTTTTCCTGTCTCCATCAAAAGTGATGTGGCAAAGGGCAGGCTTTTAGGAAACATGCGTTGGTTTACATTTATACCTATGCCAAACAAGAGATAGCTGCCATTGTTAGAGCGCACTGTTTCAGTGAGCACGCCTGCCAGCTTTCTGCCGTTGCAAAGGACATCGTTTATCCATTTCACAGAGGCAGAGACACCCATTTGCCGCAGGGCATTGGCAATCCCTACTCCCACTGCAAGGTTGTAGTGTGCCCAATTTTTTTGCAGTAAAACCGGATAGATAACTAAGCACATGTAGATGCCGCCCCTGGGAGACCACCAGTGCCTGGTCATGCGGCCCTTGGCCTCGGTCAGTTCCTCTGCTACCCAGAGACAACCCGACGGCAGGTCTGTCCCCTGCTCCTCTGCCTCTAAAATGGCAGCCTTGGCCAGAGGCATCAGGCGGTTGGCCATGTTGAAATAAAATACAGATGGACAGATATGGTTTATGGCACGTTGGAATATGGAACTATCGGTCTGGTCAGCCGTTGCCTGTTTCTGTTTTAGAAAATGTCTCACCCAGGCCTTTAGGCATTCTTCCATGTGGGTGTGCCTATGTGGGACTGTGAGGGTGTCTTCCATTGCGAATGCTGCGTCAATGTCTTATGCGCTGCAAGGCCGATCTGGCATGGGCATCCAGACCCTCTGCTGTGGCTAATCTCAAAATATCCTCTCCATCTTGTTCCATGGCCATTTGTGTATAGGAGAGGATGTTTGAACGTTTTAAAAAGGTAGCAACCCCCAGCCCTGAGGAGAAGCGGGCCGTGCCCATGGTGGGCAATACATGATTTGGACCTGCGACATAGTCTGCAGCGGCCTCTGGGGTCCAGGCGCCTAAAAAGATGGAGCCTGCATGTTTGATGAGGGACAGGAGATTCCATGGGTCAACCGTCAGAATCTCTAAGTGTTCCGGTGCCATTTGGTTTGAGACCTCAGCTGCTGTCTGCAGGTTATCTACCAGCAACAACAGGCCGTTTTGGGCAAGGGATTGCTGGGCTATCTCCTTGCGGTTGAGCCCTTCCATCTGTTTTTTGAGCTCATTTTGCACTGCCTCGGCCAGGGGACGAGATGTGGTGATGAGAATGGAACTGGCCATGGCGTCGTGTTCTGCTTGAGAGAGGAGGTCTGCTGCCACAAATGAAGGATCTGCTGACCCGTCAGCGATGATCAGAATCTCGCTGGGGCCTGCCACCATATCTATGCCCACTATGCCTGATAGCATCTTTTTAGCAAGTGTTACATAGATATTTCCAGGCCCGACTATGACATCTACGGGGGTTATGGAGGCTGTGCCAAAGGCCATGGCTGCTATAGCCCAAGCACTGCCCATTCTATATATCTTATTGACTCCACACTCTTTGGCTGCCACCAACAGATGTGCATCAGAGGTGGCATCCTTTTTGGGCGGGGATGCAAGTATGACCTCCTGAACCCCTGCTATTCGGGCTGGAATGGCACACATGAGTACAGTGGATATGAGCGGTGTGGAGCCAGCCTTGCCTCCTGGCACATAGATACCTGCTCGATCCACTGGGCGTATCATCTGTCCCATCACAGCGCCATTTGTCCTGGTGATGAACCAGGAGTTTTGCAGCTGTGGCCGATGGAATTCCTGAATATTGGCGATGGCCTTGCGCAGGGAGCTTAGGAAATCTATACTGACTACTGAGTAAGCCTGCTCAATCTCATGGTCCTTGACTTGCAGATTTGACAAGGAGATATGGGGCGAATCAAAGGTGCGACTCCAGTATAGAACTGCCTCGTCTCCCCTTTGACGAACATCTTGTAATATCTCTGCTACTCGTGCCTCCATGTCTTGTGGCAGGTCAAAGGCACGATTTTTGATCTGTTGAAGCCTGTTCTTGGCCTCTAAAGTGGAATATTCTAAAATGGGAAGCATAGGCTTGTCCTTAATGCAATGAAAAGTGTATCAGCCTGGCCTTCATGGAATAACGGCCAGGCTGTCTATTGTCGAAGTTGAGTATTATCTAATTCGAATGGCCACAAATCTACTCATTGTGCCTGAACGGACCTTTAGGACCAAGGTGTTTTTATCAGAGGATGCTATGGCCTTATGGAAATCCACCTGATTTTTGACAGGTTTTTGATTTACTGATTCTATTAGCTGTCCTGGTCTCAGCCCTGCCTGAGCAGCTAAGCTTCCAGGTTCCACATCGGTTATGATGACCCCTTGTCCCATCTTATAACCAAATTGTTCAGCCAGCTCAGGGGTGAGATTTTGTACAGTGATTCCGATGTCCTTGATGAGCTTTGGGGTGTCCAGCTTGGCCATCTTTGCCGGATTTTGTTCCCCTATTGTTACGGAGACCGGCATCTGCTTGCCGTCACGCAGGATCGTGAATTTTACCACGGTATTCGGGCGCATCAGAGCAATCTTGTTGCGCAATTCACCGACATCAGTGGTCTTCACGCCGTTCATGTCCAGAATGATATCCCCGTCCTTTAGACCGGCCTTTTCAGCAGGTGAATCCTTGGCGACCTCGGCGATCAACACCCCTTCCTTTGCATTTTTGAGCCCAAAGGATTGAGCGATGTCCTCATCCACCTCTTGTATGATGACACCTAACCATCCACGAGTAACCTTGCCTGAGTCCAGCAGTTGGTCTTTGATGCTTTTGGCCATGTTTATGGGAATAGCAAAGCCGATACCCATATAGCCACCGCTTCGAGAGAAGATGGCGGTGCTCATGCCCACGACCTCACCCTGTATGTTGACCAGAGGGCCGCCTGAGTTGCCTGGATTGATGGCCGCATCTGTCTGAATGAAGTCCTCATAATCGTTTATGCCTATGCGGCTTCTGCCCTTGGCGCTTACCACACCCACTGTGACAGTATGTTGCAGCCCGAAGGGATTGCCAACCGCGATGACCCACTCGCCCACCTCTAATTTGTCCGAGTCCCCAAGGGGTAATGCATGGAAATTGTTGCCCTCTATTTTAATGACCGCTACATCGGACTGGGGATCGGCCCCTATGAGTTTGGCCTTCAATTCCCTGCCGTCGGCTAACTTGACCTTTATTGTGTCAGCGCCATCCACCACATGATTGTTAGTGAGGATATAGCCATCTCGGGAGATGATGAAACCTGACCCCTGGCCCATGGCCTTGGGCTGGTTGCGAGGAGAACGTTTGGGACGGAATTGTGGGCCAAAGAAGTGCTCAAAGAGGGGGTCATCGAAGAAACCAAAGGGATCCCCGTGAAACTGCATCATGCCTCCGGTGTCGGCCGTTTTTTCCACCTGTACTGCCACCACACCTGGCGTCACCTCCTTTGCTATGGTTGCAAAGGCCTTAGAGGTGCGTTGAAGTAAGGCCAGGTCTTGGTCCGACAGATTGGCAGAAAGCGCTGTCTGCCCTTGCAGCAAGAGGACAGCTATCAGTGTCAAGAGTAAACAGAGGCTGTTTTTGAAGAGCATGGCCCTGTTTTTGTCCGCATAGTGCCCTGTGATTGCCTGTATTTTTTGCCTAATTACCATGTGTACCTCCTGTATTTAGAATTTGAAGGTTAAAAAGATTGTCTGACCCCTCTTCTCCTCCCTTGGTAATTGTGGTTGAGATAGCTATAATTGGGCCAGTGCCTTAAACTCCTCGGCACTCATGACCTCCTGTTGCAGCAGTTTTTCTGTTACGATCTCAAGGGTCTTTTTCTTATTGAGCAGTATCTCTTTGGCCCGTTCTTGTTGCTCTATTAGAATCCTTTTTACTTCCTTGTCCACTTCAGTAGCCAGCTCAGGGCTCATGGCCTCCGATTGTCCTGGCATACCTTGCAACTTTAAAAATGGGCTGGTCTCACGATAAAGGGAGAGGGGGCCTATTTTATCGCTCATGCCAAAACGACAGACCATGCTGCGTGCCATCTCTGTGGCGATCTCCAGGTCATTTTGTGCACCAGAACTGATCTCATTAAAAATGACCTCTTCCGCCATGCGCCCGCCGAGACTGACGCAGATCTTGTCCAGCATCTCGCTTTTCGTTAGCAAAAACTGTTCTTCTTCGGGTAATTGAAGGGTATAGCCCAAGGCCGCCCTGCCCCTTGGTATGATGGAGATCTTGGCCACAGTGGGTGCTGTCGGGCAGTTATATGCCACTATGGCATGGCCTGCTTCGTGTACTGCCACCCGCTTGCGTTCCTTTTCGCCTATGCGCCTGCTCTTGCGTTCAGGACCTGCCATGACCTTTTCCACAGCATCCTCCAGATTTTTCTGATGTATTGTAGAGAGTCCTTCCCTGGCCGCCAATAGGGCCGCTTCGTTGACCACATTGGCCAGGTCAGCCCCTGAAAAGCCAGGCGTCCTCATGGCAATGGCCTTTAGATTGACATCAGGCGCCAGGGGTTTGCCTTTGACATGGACATTCAATATGGCCTCTCTTCCCTTGGCATCTGGTGCATCCAGTATGATCTGCCGGTCAAATCTGCCTGGTCGCATGAGGGCAGGGTCCAGCACCTCAGGCCGGTTTGTGGCCGCCAGCAGAATCACGCCGATATTGGGCTCAAAGCCGTCCATCTCCACCAGAAGCTGATTCAATGTCTGTTCCCGTTCCTCATGGCCGCCTGCTATCATGCCTCCGCTTCTAAACTTGCCGATGGCGTCTATCTCGTCTATGAAGATGATGCATGGGGCGTTCTGTTTGGCCTGATTGAACAGGTCTCGCACGCGGGCCGCACCCACTCCCACGAACATCTCCACGAATTCAGAGCCCGATATGCTGTAAAAAGGTGTGCCCGCCTCACCGGCAAGGGCCTTGGCAAGAAGCGTCTTGCCTGTGCCTGGGGGGCCGAGCAGCAATACGCCTTTGGGGATTTTAGCGCCCAATGCCTGGAATTTCTGTGGCTCTTTTAGGAATTGCACTACTTCTTTGAGCTCTTCCTTGGCCTCTTCGCATCCTGCCACATCGTCAAATCTGACCCCTGTATCCTGCTCCACATCGATCTTGGTCTTGGCCTTGCCTATGGACAACAGCCCTGCACCTGGTTTCCCCATGCCGCGCAGAATCAGAAACCAGAGCCCTACCCAGAACATGATGGGCAGAAGGGTCCCCCAGAAGAGTTGGCCCAGCAGGCTTTCCTGGGCGCCTGAGTAGTCTATGCCGTTTTGATCCAGTAGCTCCACAAGTTTGGGGTCTTCCACCTTGACTGTCTGAAATAGTATGATGCCGGCCTGCTTTTCCTTGTTGCTGTCCAATTCTTTCAGCCAATCCTGAAGGGAGCCTGTCTTAATGGAGTTTAAAATGGCAGAGACATCTTGCTTGTCTTCAATGGTTTTAAGCATGCTTTTGAGGGCTGGCAGGCCTTCCATGGGGCCTTTGTAAGCCAGGCCGCGAATATCAGTTGGTCTTATTTTGAGCTTTAAGACCCGGCCTTCCTTGAGCCATGTTTTAAATTGTGAGTAAGAGATCTCCTGGATCTGCGAATGGAGCCATAGTTGCGGCAGGCCAAAGATTATGAATAGGCCTATGGCCCAATAAATGGCGTGAAAGATCAGCCGTTTTTTGTCTTTGTTCATTCAAAGGCCCTTTTTATTGGATTAAACTACTACATTTCAATAAATAAAATCGAATGTTGCAAGAATCGCAATAAAATTATGTGTCCTAATGAGCGGATATGCAATGGGGCGCAAAAACTTTATGGCTGCGCCCCATTTTTATTAAGAGAAGGTCAAGGAATGGCTATTTCTTTTTGGGAGTTGGAGCCGCCTTGGGTGAAGTGGCTGCAGGAGCTGCAGGTGCAGCAGCAGGGGCCTTTCCTATTTCATCAATAGCGGTTTCATTTATCTTGACAGGATACTGTTTTTTAAGATTCAGCAGCATGGCGTCCAAGGCCTCCCTTCTCTTCTGATTGAGGAGGTTCTGTTTCACCTGGTCCTTGACCTCGTCAAATGACTTCTCATGGGCGTCTTTTTTCTCGACTACCTTTATGAGATGGTATCCGAAGGGCGTCTTGACAGGCTGGCTGACCTCACCTGGTTTGAGTGCAAATGCGGCTGCCTCAAACTCGGGCACCATGCGGCCCTTGGAGAAGAAGCCCAAATCACCGCCCTTTGCCTTGGAGCCTGGGTCATCAGACATCTCCTGGGCCAGCTTGGCAAAGTCTGCCCCGCCATCCAACTTCTTTTTGATGTCCTTGATCTTGGCCTCGGCATCCTTCCATGCCTTTTCATCGGCGTCCTGCGGTACCTTGACGAGGATGTGGCTGGCCTTTACGGACTCAGGCTCACTGAACTCGGCCTTGTTTTTTTCAAAGTATGCCTTTACCTCGGCATCCGTTACATTGATCTTCTTTTCGATCTCCTTCATCACATATTCCTGGGCAAGGATGAAGGTCTTGGCCTCGTCCAACTTATTTTTTACGGCTGGATCCTGGTCTAATTTGGTTTTTTGCGCCTCCAGGGCCAGCAGATTGGTGTCAACCCACCTCTCCACAAACTGTTTCTTGATCTGTGGATTTTGAACGAGCATCATCTGCATCTGAGGAGGCAGATTGGCGATCTGTTCCTCCAAAACCTTTGCTTCCAGCTTCTTTCCACCGACCTCGGCCAGGACAGCATTTTTGTCTGCTGCTATACCGTGGGTTGAAAACGTAGCTACGCACATAAGTGCTGTGCAAGAGATTGTAAGGGGTTTGAGCCAGGATGTCTTTTTCATTGGTTCTCCTTTATTTTATGCTGATATTTCAGCAGATTTTGATGCGTGCTTCATATAATCCAGGGCCTGCCGTGGTGTTGGGATATACCACAGACTGAGGCCCTATGATGGTGCCAGGGTTGCATACCGTGTTGCAGCCTGTCTGCACTGCGTCAGCCAGAACAGCCCCCATCTTTTTGAGGCCAGTATCCACTATATTTTTATTTATTCTAATCCGTACCGTGCCAGAAGTAAAACGAAAATTAGCAAGTTTTGTGCCTGCACCTAAATTTACATTGCCTCCCAGGATACTGTCTCCGATGTAGGCGAAGTGACCTGCCTTGGCGCCTCGCATAAAAATGGCGTTTTTGACCTCTGTGTCGTGCCCTACCACGCTTTCAGGCCCGATAAAGCAATTGCCTCGTAAATAGGCGCCGTGCCGAATCTCCACATGGTCCTCCAGTATGATAGGGCCCTTTAGAAAGGCGCATGGCTCTACAGTGACGCCGTGGCCGATTTGAATGCGTTCATCTGCAAAGATTGCACCTGCGCATAGGATGCTTGCATTCAACACGGTCTCATTGGCCTCATCTTTCAACACCGGTCTGCCCTTTGAAGACCAGCCAAGGCAAAAACCTGCCTGCTTTAGCCCTGCTTCTGAAAGCCATTGACCATGGGGCAAGAGCACCATGGTATGGGGCAGGGGCCTGCCTGTCTCGAGAATGGCTTCTATGTTGGATTGGGTTGTGAAATGCAGGTAGTCTGAAAGCCTGCGAAGGGGTTCCCAGACATTTTGCCAATCAGGCCATTGGGCCTGCCCATTGAAAAGTTCAGTGATGGCGCTGGGTATTTCTGCAAAAAACGGTATTGTCATGGTCGGTTCATGTGTCTTGAGGTTAGCATAACCTAAAACCTTCTTTGTGTGTGGTCAATAGGTTTTGCTTAATTGAATGAGAGTTGTAATATCTTTGATTTTTTATAACCACCCATTTCTTGAATTCTGACATTATGCGCCAGTAAAAGCTCCTTACACGCCTGTTCCATGGCATTGGGCACTAACAGAATGACTTGCAATCCGCTGAATTTATTTTGGTTCAGGCGGTCCTCCAGATTGGCTTCGGCTATTTTGTTTTCTGTATGCCATTGGAGATACAGGATATCCTTGCCCGTATAGAAGGGAATGCCGTCTATGAAGGTCTCGGTAAGGGACCAGATTTGCATGTCGGGCTGTGAAAGCACAGGGATGTGTTGCACAAGCCTGCGCGCATCCTGCTGAAAGGGTAGGTATGCGGCAGTCCCCTTTAGCACTACGAGCAGGCAGCACCAGGTCAAAAGCCATTTGGTGAAACTGCCTGCATGGATATTTGCCTTTGTCAGGTGTCTGGCGGTCAAAAGGCTGAGGGCCGAAAAGACCGGCAGTATGTAAAGGGGGAGCTTGGAGCTGGCCAGAGAAAACACTCCAAGGGGTATCAAGAACCAAAAATAGGCCAGAAACAGCCCTTCGTCTTGAAAGATTGCCTTTGAAACCAGAGTGGTCTTTGCCTTTTTGAGCAGGATTCCCAGCCAGGGCATGGCGCCCAGCAAGACCGTGGGAAGATAGATGTAAAGGGAGGCCAGAAGCCCGCTGTTTCGATGATGTACATTTCCAATGAGCCTGTCCGTGACCTGTTCGGTGATGAAGAACTGTAATCGGCTGAAATCATTCAAAATCAGGAGAAGATACCAGAGGCCTCCAGTAAGCACGAAGAGGCCCAGCATGACAGGACCAAATGGAAAGAGTTTAAATGCCCTTCTGTGAAACCACCAGAAGATCAGAATCGCCGCACCGACCGGCAGTATGGCAGGCCCCTTGGTGAGAAAGGCCATGCCCCAGAACAGCCCCATCAAATACGACCAGATGCGGGCCTGCCTGCGTGTGGCCGCTTTATAGCAGTTGACAAAGGCCCAGACGGCGCAGACCTCCCACATTCCAAGCAGGGTGTCGGTGGTGATTATATTGGAGGCTGCAAAGGGCACAAGGCTTGTCATGTAAATAAGCCCTGCAAGCCTGCCCGTGTCTTGGTTCCAGAGTTTGGAGGCCAGGAGCACCAGCAAAAATGTGGTTACGCCAAAGGCTACGGCATTGGGCAGACGCGCAGCCCATTCGTTTATGCCAAATACCTTCATGGAGGCAGCTATGGCCCAGTAGGTAAGGGGTGGTTTGGTGATATGAGGCCGAAAATCCCGCTGAGGCACCAGAAATTGGCCTGAAATCAGCATTTCACGGGCGCATTCCGCATATCGAGTCTCGTCTTCATCAAAGAGACCGCGTGTCCCCTGAAGGCATAGGGCGAGAATCAGGGCGAAAAACAGGATTTTGACCGGTGAGTCTGTCAATGCGCGCCAGAGGACCGAAAGCAAGTGTGAAAAATCGAGTGTCGCTCTATTCATGTATTTCCTCTATTGCAGATAGGGCATCCCTGAAGCCGCAAAGGCCGTTCCAGATGGCTTTTTTGAAGGAGTTCGTCGTCTCTGAGAATTTTCTGAGTCGGGCCGTCTGCTGCTATTTGCCCGTTGTGAAGGACTATTGTGCGTTCACACAGGTCCATGGCCATGTCCAGGTCGTGTGTGGCGAGTATCTTGGTGTGTCTGAAGGAGGCCAGGAGCTCTATGAGCAGCCTGCGTCCGTGCGGGTCCAGACCGGTTCCTGGTTCGTCTAAGACCAGGATGTCAGGCTCCATTGCCAGTACCGAGGCGATGGCCACGCGGCGTTTTTCACCGCCGGAGAGGCGATGAGACAGGCGCTTTTTAAGATGCAGGGCCTCTACCTGTTTCAGGGCCTGGTCCACGCGCGTGTTTACGTCTTCGAGGGGCAATCCGAGGTTCAGCGGTCCAAATGCCACATCCTCTTCCACAGTGGGCATAAAGAGCTGGTCATCCGGATCCTGAAACACCATGCCGACGGTGCGGCGTATGTGTGAAATGGTCTGGCGTGTGAGTGGCATGTCTCCTATGCGCACCTCACCGGTTTGAGGCGTGAGATAGCCGTTTAGATGCATAAGCATAGTTGACTTGCCGGCGCCGTTTGCCCCTACGATGGCCACGGACTCGCCGTGAGTGATGCGAAACGAGACGCCGTTTAGGGCGGTTGTGCCGTCTGTGTAGCGGTAATAAAGGTTTTTGACCTCGACTATGTGATGGCTCATCTTAAAAATAATGCCCCTATTTTTTGTAAGAGATGGGTTGGAATATCCGTTCTAAATATAAAAAACACGCTGGACCAGCCTATCAAAAAGGCTATATCAGTATGGCCCATGGGAGCAGGGTTCAGAATATGTATCTCACCTGTGGATCCCCTGGAAAGCATGGCCGCATGCAGGCGTTGTGCTCGGTTAAGGGAACGCAGGAGAAGTTGGCCTACCATGGGTATGTAATATAGCAATTCCTTGCCTCTTCCCTCAAAGCTTCTCAAGTCTCTGGCCTGAAGAAGGCGGGAGGTCTCCTGTGCTATTATAAAGAGGTAGCGATGCAATAACATGAGTTGGGCTACAAATGGTTTGGGTATGCCTAACCTTCTAAGACTGTGACAGATTTCATGAAAAGGCGTGGTGGCTATGAGGAGCAGCGTGGCTGTTACGCAAAGGAGCATGCGTAAAAAGATGGATAGGAAGGATACAAAACCGCCGGTGATGTAGATGGTTCCCAGTTGTAACATGGGTGTTGTGTCGAAAAATGGGTTTAGAATACCCACAAACAGTGTGAAAGGCGCTGCCAACAGCACTTTTTGCAGTATCAAGCGTGGTGGCAGATCAGCCAGCACCAACAGGACGACAGGGAATACGAAGTAAGGCATTAAGGGCAAAATGGCATAGCGGTTATAGGAGGTCACCAGAATGATAAAGATCAGGGTGGTCAGGAGCTTGGCCATGGCGTTTATTCTGTGAATGACCGTATCCTTTTGGGCAAGCAGGTCTAATATGCCGAAATCCAGCAGGTCGGATGAAAAGATGGACATGGTTTGAAGATGTTAACTTATGAAGGTCATTTTGTGTAGTGTTCTTTGGCGTAGTGGTTCTTTAGGAGAATGCATATAAATCTTGCAACATATAATCCATAGTCAAGGCCTTTGCACGGTAAAATTTTAATTGGGTTTGGCCATTGTTTTTTGCAGGCGTCTTCGTTAGATTATCAAAACATAGACCTTACAGGATACCCAATCAGCTCTTCTATGCCTTGAGTATCCTTGCGCACCTAATTTCAAAAAGGAGGAAAGACATGCCAGGCACTCTATCACAAAAGGACTTTGAACGCCTCATAGAGATAGGCAGACCACCCAATATCAAAAGGCTGTTTCCCAACTCCAAGGCCCTTCTGGTCAGCGGCAAGGTGATCGATCGGGCCATGTTGGCCAAGGGCAAGGCCATGACCATTGCCGCCAACGCCAGAAACTCATTTGTCATAAGAGGCGCATTACAGGCGGCACAGAGGGCCAACGCCCCCATCATCATCGAGATCGCCAAATCCGAAGGTGGAAGAGAGGCCTATTGCGCCATCAACTACTGGAATATGGCCAAATATGTGGATCAGCTCTGCAACGAGTTGGCCATCACCGTGCCGGTGGCCATACATGCCGACCACTATGGCATAAAAAAACAGGCGGATGTGGAGATCGCCAAGACAGAGATTCCATCCATGTTCGACGCAGGCATCACCTCCATCGCCATAGATGCCTCTCACATGCCGGACGACGAGAACCTCCTGGCCAACATAGCCCTTAAGGACTATATCCCTTCATGGGCAGGTCTGGAGACAGAAATAGGCGAGATCAAGGGCAAAGAAGGCCTTTCCACGCCGGAAGAGGCCCTGTTTCTCATACAGGGGCTCAATGCCCACGGCATCTTCCCCGACTGGATTGCCCTTAACAACGGCACTACACACGGCCTAGAGGCCAGCAGTCAGGGCATACAGGTAGAATTGACTCAACGAATTCATGAGGCCATAGCGCCATACAAGGTCTCAGGGGCACAGCACGGCACATCAGGCAACAGCTCCGACCGGCTTCGGGAGATCGCTTCCCGCACCCGCACCACCAAGGCCAATGTGGCCACTGCCCTTCAGATGATCTCATGGGGCCTGGAGGTCAATGACTATGGCAACGCCGCTTTGGATGCCAACGGCGAGTTCATCAAGGTTGCAGGAGAAGGCGTGGAAGAAGGGATGTGGGCCGAGATGAAGGCCTATGCCCAGGCCAAGGGCTATAAAAAAGGTGATTACAAAAAACTCAATCTCCCCTTTGAAAATAAGCTGTTGGCCCAGCCCAAAGAGATACGGGAACGCATGGCAAAGCGGGTGGAGGACTTTGTGTACAGGCTGCTCACAGAGGTCTTCAACGCCCAGGACTCGGCTGGCTTTGCCTATGAAGCCATTTTCAAGGCCGGTTCCTTTGACTTGGGGCCAAAGTCCCAGCAGATGGAGTCGCCCGCTGACTGGACAGAGGACAAGATTCGCGCAAAGGCCAAGACCCTTCAGCCCGACAAGGGGCCCAGCGGCAACTTCGACGATTAACAAGCCATATGCGCATCATAAGCGGGGCCGCCAAGGGTCGCAGATTGGCGGCTCCCAAGGGCCTTGACATTCGCCCCACCACGGACTTTGTAAAAGAGGCCATGTTTCAGCTGCTGGAGAACCAAATGGCCCAACCCTGGCAGGAATGCACTGTCCTGGACCTGTTTGCAGGAAGCGGCGCCCTGGGTATCGAGGCCCTTTCCAGAGGGGCTGCCCACTGCATCTTTTTAGACTCTTCCTTCAAGGCCGCCACATTGATTCAGCGCAATCTTCAAATCTGCGGAGAACCGTTTTGTCTGCCTCACAGGGCAACAGTGTGCATCACCGATTTATTTCGCCTGAAAGGGGGCTGTAGCCGACTGTTATGGGCACACAGGCCATTTCAGGTCATTTTTGCAGACCCGCCCTATGAAACCGGGCTTTCCCTTGCCACAATCCATTTTGTGGTGGAAAATGACCTCTTGGGCCCAAATGGCATACTGGTGGTGGAGGAACGCAAGGGAATTGAGGTGGCGATGGAGCCACCTTTGCTGAAAAAAGGCGGACTTATAGCTTTAGATAGGCGCATTTATGGGGATACGGCGCTGTGGTTTTACCAAAAGGATGATGAAACCCAGAAAAATAACAGCAAGAGGCAGCATATTTATATGGCCGGAATTGAAATTAGGGATATGGAACAAAAAGAGATGGGGTGAGTGATGGGATTCGAACCCACAGCCTTCGGGGCCACAACCCGACACTCTAACCGTTGAGCTACACCCACCATCGCTCGTTATCGTTTGTTGGCCTGAGTTTTATACCTTAAAATGAGTTGGATTGTCAATAGTCAGAAAAAAACCAAACTTCGTGATTAAATCTAAAAAACAAAAACATACCGGGACGCAGAGGCGGCAGCGGGGGCATTTGTTCCATGCGGCGCATAACTGCCCTCCATGGCAGTGATGCGCCGTCGGCGCCCTCCATGGCGCCTATTCCACAAACACCCCCCCGCTGCCGCCTCTGCGTCCCTGCGCGGAACCCCATGTCTATAATGGGTCCTCTATCCCTTTTTCTTGTAATCCCCTGAACGGAGGATTAACCGACGCTTTTGATAATAAAAATCGTAGAATTGGCTTCCACCTTCCTGTTAACTACAGTTCAAAAGAAAGGCCATGTGGTTTTTTAAACGACTTCTCATATGGTGCGTGGTATCCTGAAGGGGCGAGGGCGCCGGCCCCACATCACCGCCAAGAAGGGCGGTTATGTGGGGCATGAAACAAATACCGGCTGCCCTCGCCCACAAAAATAAAATTGTTTTTTACATTATGACAAATTCAATCACGAAATTTGAGAACCCATAACCAATAATGAAAGAAGGTCACACACAACAACCCTTATCACCCTGTCTTACACCCTTTGAGGTGCGAGGCTTGAAAGTGGATTTTCCTGTTCTACTTGCACCCCTGGCAGGCATCACAGACTACCCCTTTCGAAGGCTTGCCCTGGAATTCGGGGCCGGGCTTGTGGTGACGGAGATGCTGGCATCCCAGGCCATGATACGCCGAAATCAAAAATCCCTGCTCATGACCAGCTCCCTTGGTCAGGAGCAGGCTTTGGCCCAGATATCCGGTGCAAATCCACAGATCATGGCAGAGACAGCCCGTTTTTTGCAGGACATGGGGGCCATGGGTATTGACATCAACATGGGCTGCCCTCAGCCCAAGGTGGTCAAGACTTGCGCCGGTGCCGCTCTGATGCAGGATGAGCGGCTGGCAGGCCGAATTATGGAAGAGGTTAGAAAGGCGGTGGGCATACCTCTATCGGTCAAGATGAGATTAGGATGGGACATGAACAGCATAAACGCCCTAAACATCTCCCGCATTGCCCAGGAAAGCGGGGTGGACTTCATCACCATTCATGCCCGCACTCGAAGCCAGATGTTTTCAGGAAGGGCGCAGTGGGAGCTCATTCGGCCCATCAAGGAGGCCATAAAAATACCTGTGATAGCCAACGGAGACATCACAGACCTCAAAAGCGCTACGGAGTGCCTGCTGGTCTCAGGGGCGAATGGCTTGATGATCGGCAGGGCTGCCCTGGGACGGCCCTGGCTGTTTGCCGGACTCAAGGCATATTTTGACACAGGAGACATCACACCGCCTATGACCATCGGCCAACAGCGTGAGGTGGTCATGCGGCACCTTCAGGCACTCTTGGATTTCTATGGCATGCCCACTGCTGTCTGGATGGCCAGAAAGCACCTCGCCTGGTATTCAAAGGGCCTGCGGAATGCCGCAGGTTTTCGAGACAGAATCAATCGCATAGAGGACTGGCAGGAACTCTTATTTGCGGTGCAGACATTTTATGAAGCCCTGGAGGAGATATGAAGAATGCGCCAAAGGCCATAGCCTTTATAGGATGGCACAATTCGGGTAAGACCACTCTACTTCGTCAGGTCCTGAGAGAATTGGTGCAACAGGGCTACCGGGTCGGCGTCATGAAATCCACAAAGGATGAAACGGCATTTATGGACAGGCCCGGAACCGATAGCTTTCTCCATCGGGTGGACGGGGCCAGTTCTGTGGCCTTGATTGGGCCGAAGGAGGTCTTTTTTCGCTCAGACAACCTGCAAGAGCCCTTTGAGGACCTCAAAAACCGCCTTTTCCCTGATGTCAATCTGGTGCTGGCTGAGGGATTCAAGCATGTCTCACACCTGCCCAAGATAGAGGTCACACGCTCGGCCATCTCCACAGAACCACTGCGCCAACACATACCCAATGTGGTGGCGGTGGTGGCTGACTATGAGGTGGATTTTCCCGTCAAGTTCCATTTTAGCCAGGTGCCGGCATTGGTGAATTTCATAAAAGAACGACTGGACCTTGCAGCCCCAAAGCAACCTACCCCGTCCTCTCCATGATATAGATCAGATGATAACCAAACTGGGTCTTGATGGGGCCGTGTACCTTCCCAACTGCTTTAGTAAATACCACTTTGTCGAATTCCTCCACCATCTGCCCCGGCATAAATTCTCCGAGATAACCGCCGTTTTTGCCTGACGGGCATTTGGAATACTCTTCAGCCAGCTTCTCAAAGTTTTCTCCTGCCTGAATACGCTGTTTCAATGCCTCACATTCCTCTTTGGTCTCCACCAATATATGGCGGACCTTTGCCTTTTGTTTTGGTTTTGCCACGAATTCGATCTCCTTTTTCCAATTACTTGTGCCTACCACCAAACACAGACTCATGGGGCTGCACTACACCCTTTGGCATCTCTTTTACTTCCTCGCCACCCAACACATAACCACCATCCAAACGAATGCTGGCACCTGTCATATAGTCTGCCTCTTCCAAGATAAAGCGCACGAGCCTGGCCACTTCATCAGGCCTGCCTACTCGCTTAAGCAGTGTATGGTCTATAAGGGCCTGGCGATCTTGTTCTGAGAGCAGACTCCAACCCCGCGTAAAAGGTCCATGCCTGGTTTCAAAGAGACCCAAGACGATCTCATTTACTCGTCCTAAAGGCGCCAGGTCCCGTGCCCATGTCTCTGTAAGGCTTCCCACAGCCCTGTTGGCCGCGGAATAACAGTCAGGAAACACCACGGATGCAGGACCGCTTCTGCCCACTATGCCTGAAATAGAGGAGATGTTTATCACACAGGCACAGGCCGAGGCCTTGAGATAGGGCCTAAAGGCCTCATAAAGCCGCCACTTGGCCGTAAGAGTGGTGTGAAATTCCAAATCCCACTGATCAGGCGTGTAGGGACCATGCACCACCGGCCAACCACCCCGTTCTATGTTGTTGATGAGGATATCCAGGCCGCCAAAGCGCTTCACTGTCTCAGTTACTACTCGATTTATTCCATCTTGAGTGAGCAGATTGGCCTCTATGGCCATATATTCCGCTCCCACATCCTGCATGGCCTGATGCATGTGTGAAAGGTCTTCCTGCCAATCAAAATAGGTCAAGACACACCGTGCGCCCCGTGCGGCCAGCTCCTTTGCTATGGCCAGGCCTATTCCTCGAATGGCACCCGTAACCAGGACGGTTTTTGCTGACAGCTTCATAATGACCTCTTCTGTTGATAACAACTCCTCACAGTTTTTATAACTATAAGTAATGTATTGTTTCCTTGTCAAATTATAGAGACGGTAGAATCTTGCGGATTCCCCTCATCCATAATATCTTCACCAGTGCCAGTGTCAAAAAGATTTTGACGACCATCAAGAGTAAGGAGCTGAACGTGCCTGATTTAAGAGATCCAAGGGTCTTTTTTGCCGCCGAGCGCACATTGCTGGCATGGAACCGCACAAGTCTTACATTGATGAGCTTCGGCTTTGTCATAGAAAGATTTGGGCTTTTTCTGCACATGATCAGCCATGAAAATGATTATACGCAAAAACACAGTACATTCTGGGTTGGTATCATTTTCATAATCCTTGGGGTTATTTTGGCGATTGTATCCTCCTTGCAATACCAGAGATTTTTAAGGACATTGACACCCAGTGAAACCCCGGCTGAGTACTGGAAATATCTCGGCATGATGACCAACATCGTTTTGGCTGCTCTTGGAATTGCAATAACGATTTTTCTTTTTTCGGGATTTCAAAAATAAGAAAATAGTTGGAGCGCAGTTAGTCGTCACAAATACAAAAAAAGAACTTGACTAATTCGAAAGGGTTTGTTATTTACATAGCTCTGCCGATGAGGAGGGCATCAGGGTTCTTTCGAAGTCTGAATGCAGTAAAAAATAGGGGAATTACGTGTTCTCTCGG
>Ga0209162_1000998_pt1 | contig 29275 bp, 20 predicted proteins | sample YNPNPMetaG_FD_187121 | JGI IMG/M metagenome (GOLD analysis project Ga0209162, IMG submission 187121) | Anoxygenic and chlorotrophic microbial mat microbial communities from Yellowstone National Park, USA - YNP NP MetaG (SPAdes) (version 2) ...
CCACGTGGAGGAGCGCGACGCCGCCTTGCTCCTATTGACGGGGTTCACCTGTCGTGGGTGTGACGATACAAGATATTCGGATCGGCGCTTCGTACCGCTCACACCGGTATGCTCCACACCCGCAATTAACGCGTTTTTTCGTGTAACTTTTTGGCCGCTCAAACGGTTTCTCTATCGAGCACCATTTTGAGCACCAGGAAGACACGATGAATGGAACATACCACTACCCGCTGCCCGTTGCGCTGCCACCCTCGCCCCTGCACGCTGCCCAGCGCTGTGCTACAATACCGGCAGACCCACCTACCACAGCAAGGAGGAACTGCGATGACCCATCCCACCGTCACCACACCGGCGCCGCCGCCTGCCGACGACCCCTTCCGCTACGGCTGGCGCTACGTCCGTCGGCCCACCCCCGACGACCCCGACCACCTCGAACCGGTGCCGCTCACCCTCGAGGACGTGTTGCACCCCGAAGTGGGAGACTTCATCGTGCACAGTGACCGTCACGAAACCGACCGGATGTACCTCACGGCGGTGTTGCGCGCCCGGCTCGAAGCGCACGGGCGGGCTATCGTGCTGAGTGATGTGCGGGTGGCGTGGGACGTGCCCGACCTACGTCCGCACGGGCCGGACGTGATGGTCATTCCGGGACTGCGCGAGCGGCGCGACTGGAGCACGTTTGACGTGGCGGAAGAGGGGGTGCGACCGGCGTTGATGATTGAGATCACCTCGCCGGAGACGCGGGAGAACGATGTGGTGTGGAAGGTGGCGCACTACGCACGGGCGGGGGTGGCGCAGTATGTGATTGTGGACAACGTTGGACGGCGGGGGGAGCGGCAGCTCCGGTTACTCGATTATCGGCTGGTGGGCGATACCTACCGGCTGCAACCGCCGGACGAGCGGGGGTGGGTGTATCTGGAGCTGGCCGACCTGTGGGTGGGGGTGGAAGGCGACCACGTAGTGTGTTACACCGACGACGGCACGGCGTTTGGCGACTACGCGACGGTGGTACAGCAGGCGACAGAAGCTGAGGCGCGAGCGCGACAGGAAGCGGCAGCGCGGGCCGAGGCAGAAGAACAGGCCCGACGCGAAGCGGCAGCGCGGGCTGAGGCGGAAGCGCTAGCACGTGCGGCAGCAGAACAGGCGCAGCGGGAAGCGACCGCACGAGCCGAGGCGGAGGAACAAGCCCGTCGGGAAGCCGCAGCACGAGCCGAGGCGGAGGAACAAGCCCGTCGGGAAGCAGTAGCACGGGCGGAGGCGGAGGAACAGGCCCGTCGGGAAGCCGCAGCACGGGCGGAGGCGGAGGAACAAGCCCGTCGGGAAGCCGCAGCACGGGCGGAGGCGGAGGAACAGGCCCGTCGGGAAGCCGCAGCACGGATCGAGCTTGAAGCCCGTCTGCGTGAGCTAGAGGCCGAGATGCGGCGGTTGCGTGGTGGATGAGCGGAATGATCAGCGATACGTACAGCAGCGCTCCCCCTATCGCGATTGGCGATAGGGGGGCAACATATCCAATCCTCGGTCACCTTACGATACTGAGGATGCGGGCCAGAGGCCCGCGCACCCTGGCAAAGGGGCATCATATCCAATCCTCGGTCTCCTTACGATACACTGACGAAGGTCTGTGTGTGCGCTGCTTCATCCAGTCCTCGAAGTGTTCCGAACCCGAGCACGTTGAAGAGCTGTCGAGACAGTGCATCTTTCACATCAGAAGTCTGCGTCTGAGCATGCGGCATCTTTCCTGGCCGACGATTACCAATGGTAAGTGTGAGGTTGTCTGCCATGACGTTTGCAGGCGCTTATGCGCAAGGTATCAGAGCATCTGCCCAATATTCGCACATCAAGCATGATCACTCAGAGCCTGATCAAAAACCCGGATTTCTTATTGGGAACGTATCGTACTCGCGCAATGGTCGCACGAGTACGGGACGTGCCCAATGAGAAAGCTAGGTTTTTAATCAGACTCTAACTGGGTCTTATGCTAGTTGACAAAATGTCCTCAAGCGTGGTATTGGAGTTTCTGCTACAAGAAGCCCAACACGCAGGAGGACGTTCCAATGATAAACGATGTTGATGATTTTTGTACGTGGATGTCTGTTATCGTGGATGACATTTGGTGGAAAATCGCTCCTTTCTTCAAGCGTCCTGGACCTCGTCCGGAGTGTTCAGATAGCGAATTACTGGCGATGGCCCTGATTGGCGAATGCCGCGGCTGGGATGGTGAGAGCGAGATGCTCAGCCACTGGCAGGAACATCGCGAGGTGTTTCCAGTCATTCCGTCGCAAAGCCGTTTCAACCGTCGTCGGCGCGGGCTTATGCAAGCCTTCAATCTCGTTCGGCGAGTGGGTCGCCAATGTCTGGATGTTGCCCAGGACCGTCAGTGTGTCATTGATCGTCTGCCGCTGCCCGTTGTGCCGTTTCATCGCGTGCCGTCCTCGCCTGCCAGCAGTCACTGGAACGCCAACGGTGCCGCTTTTGGCAACGTGCCCTCCAAGAAACAGACGATTTTTGGATACAACCTGCACGTACTGATTGCTATGAATGGCGTCATTCTCGATTTTGAACGTGCGCCTGCCAATCGCTACGACTGAGAAGTTGGCTTTGAACTGCTTTCTGAGCATACCGACTTACAGGTCTGGGGCGATAAAGCCTACATCAGTGCCGAAAAAGCCGCTGAACTATGGAAGAATAACCGTAGCGAACTCAAAGCGATTCCGCGCCGCAATCAGCAAAAGCAAATGCCCTCCGATTGGCAGCGCCTTTTCAACGCTATTCGCCAGATGATCGAAACGGTGAACGCGCAACTTTCCACTCAGTTCAATATCGAAGTCAATCATGCCCATACCTTTTGGGGCTTGTGTACTCGTCTCTACACCAAACTGGCTGCACATACGCTGTGCATTTACAGCAATCGTTTGCTCGGTAAGCCCGCCTTCCTCCAAATCAAGGCGCTGGCTTTCCCAATCTAGCATAAGACCCTAACTGTGTTTGTGCTCGATGCGGTTGAAGACTACTTCTGCCGGGAATAAAACGCTCGTAATTGCCAGAGCAATATCGATAATAATGACAGATGCCCAAACACATGGATTAATAATCCATACGTCCACCATCGACGGTCTATCTGAACGATGAGCAGTCCTACCAAACACCAGGTCACTACCCTCCAATTCAGGCGACTCCACCCCATCCATATCAGGATTGGAAAGAGCATGAAAACATAGTGATGATACCACATGACATTTGGTGAAAGCATCATTCCAAGGGTAGTGATCATAAACATTGGTTCTCTTGGCTGTTCGCCGTACCGAGTCAATAAACCACTTACAACAATCACCATCAAGATATAAATCGTCAATATTCTTTGAATGGCAAGATGATTCGAGGAAAGAAATGAAGAAAAAGACAAAATTAGCTTCTGCAACACTGTTAAGTGCAACCCGGTTATAATATCATTAGATCGTATTGTGTTGCCAATAGCAGCAAGTTTTGAAACGAGCGACTGTGAGTTAGCTCCCATTGGAAATTGAACTGTAAGCCATTGAAAAACACTAGGGTATTCCAGAACAGGTAAAAAACCATATCTTAGAGCGCTTAAATAAGTTATACAAACAATGAAAATAGTTGCAAGAACTAAAATAGAATATCTGCGATGAACAAAAAGATATAAAAAGAACAGAACAGGGGACACTTTGGTAATGACTGCCAAACCTAGTCCGATAGCGCTGAGAAAAGGAAATGTACTCATCCAAAAGAACAACATAAATATTCCAAACAGTGTGATTATGTTTATTTGACCAATGTGAATTAACTCAAGAAATGGTGCAAAACCCAGACATATAACATACCAATACCAGACTTTTTCAGCGCTATAGCCATAATATCGAGCCGTGCCGTATACAATTAAGATCAGGAGAACAATATTAACAGTCGAATATAGTAACGCTTTCAAATAAGGATCGATGTAGTGGAAAATCTCGATAATTAATAGAGCCGGAGGTGGATACAGATACCCTATCCCGATTGATCGTGTGGCATAAGGATTTTGTCCATTCAGTGCGTCATGAAGTGCCCGCTCGTAGTACCCGAAATCTTCAAGTAGCATGTCAGGAATCGGCTTTATTTCGATTAACTTTAGTTCAGTGTAAATCCCAAGCATTATATATAGGAACAAGTATAAACAAAGGAGAACTTGATAAAATAGAGATGACTTCATGACCACTTTAAGATTATTCATTTCCATACCATCGGAGATACGCGATCTGTAGCTGATATGATTTACTAGAAACAGCACCCGTTAATCTCTCATCCCTCACCCATCTGTAGTTATTCTACTTGCCTGATACACGCGAGAATATCAATCCGCGAACGATTGATCTCGATCCAGTCACCGCTCGTTAATCGCTCGCAGCCGATGAGATCGGCCAGGTGGGGGGCGCTGAGGGTTGTGCGCAGACCAATCGTCGCCACTTCACCCACTCTGATCACTAATTCGGTGTACAGCGTTTCAAACGGGAGCTGTGCCCGTTGCACCTCCCACTCCAAAACGTCACTGATTCGACCATAAATGATCGGATTGCTCAGCGGCTGGTGTAGTGATTCATCGGACGATGGCACAAAGCCGATGCGAAACGGCGGTGTTTGTAATCGGATAGTGCTGAGAGCGCACAGCAGGCGAACCGTGGTGGTTTGACCGACGAGCGCTGGGTCAACCCGATGATGACGATCGACCAGCCAGAGGCGGGTACCGGGATGTGTGTCAGGGCCAGCGTTCAAAGGGGTAACGATAATGCCTGGTAAGTAGCGCCGACCATCCTCGTGGAGTTCACCCGGAATAAACTGCTCGTAGCGGCAGCGGAGATGGATTCGATCCAGTGCGCTAAACCTCATGGTCCACCTCAACCGATTGCTCCATCTTTCTGGTCGCTGAAGCCAGGCGTCGTTCATTGAGGGCGTTGATAAAGTCGCGTGGCCGATCGGGGCTGATCAGCAAGACAGAGGCATCATAACGGGCAATCGCGACCAATCGCTGACGGTTCGTAGCAAAGAAGACAACTTTGCCATACGGATCGAGCCGAAATGGCCCCTGATAGCCAAAGACGCCGGGGTTAAAGGCAAAGCGGAGTCCGAAACGAGGCATATCGGCCAGCCCTCTGGCCAGCGAGACACCGCTTATCTGATCGAAGGGAATGGTCAGCGCCGGTACCCAGCGCCGTTCAATCACCAGCGCATCGGCATCGATGCGGTATGCCCGTGGTTGAAAGGCGTAGCTCAGCAGGAGGTAACATGCTAGCGCCGCGGCCAGTCCTAATGGTACCTGCAAACCATTCCAGCGCAGATTGGCAAGGTAGGCAAAAAATTGGGGGAGAACCAGTAATCCCCCTAGATACGCCAAACCATACGTAACCTTGGCAGCGTAGTCATCGAGTGGTGCTGGCGTAAAGCGTTCAGGTGCAGCCATTGAACAACCCTTTTCTCATTTCAGATATGAGTGCACTGAAAAACTCACCACGGAGCACACAGCGTACACAGAGCGTATAAGGAAAGGATCATTTTTGGCCATTGGGCGCATGGAAGAAAAATGTTCACAACCCTCTGTTCAATGAACGATAACATTATCTTTCGTCTCTGCGATCTCCGTGGTCTCTGTGGTAGAAAGATCACCGTTGGAACCAGAAAGTACGCTTCTCCGCACGCATGATACTTCAGGTTGAAAAACGTACCGCTCGTTGCACCATCACCGCGGTCGGGTAAGATGGCGGGTGGCGCAAGTTTCTTTCATTATAACGCGATTGATCGCTGTAAAGAATTTTTTACATATAAAACAGATTATTGCATTTCATTTGATCCTGTTGCATAATGACGATTGACCTGCCCTGCTCTTCGTTCGGTCATCCGGCTAAACTGCATCGTCAACAGGATATGGTTTATGGTACCAGAAACCGCTGGAACGCCGTTGCCCCTCTTACCGGTGCCCCCTGTGTACACCACGTGGCGCGATCAGGCGATTGCCACCTACCATGCTGGCTCCGGTCGCCCGGTTCTGCTGGTTCACAGTATCAATGCTGCAGCCTCGGTCTTCGAGATGCGTGAACCGTTTCAACGCCTGCGTGATCACGTCGCCGTGCACGCAGTTGATCTGGCTGGATACGGCAATTCGGCGCGACCAGCCTGGCGTTATCGTGCCGCAATGTACATCGATCTGATTGAGACATTGCTCGCCCAGATCGGACAACCAACCGCACTCATTGCCAGCTCACTGAGTGCAGCTTATGCGGTCATCGCGGCCACTCGTCAACCACACCTGGTTGACCGCCTGGTGCTGATTTGCCCAACCGGCATTAGCCAACTTGCCCGCCCACCTGGCATTACCGCTTACACGATATATCAAATCTTGCGCAGTTCGTTCGGTCGTTTGATCTACCGTCTGCTCACCACCCGACCCAGTATCCGTCTTTTTCTGTCCTCACAGGCGTATGCCGATCCGGCCAGTATCACCGACGAGCGGTTGGAGATGTTCTATCGAACCTGCCGTCATCCTGGCGCCTACTATGCCCCAATCTGCTTCCTCAGCGGTCTGCTCAATTGTGATATTTCGACAGCCTTTGCCAGCCTGACCCAACCAACACTGCTGGTATGGGGCAGCGATGCCAGAACGACTCCACTCTCGCAAGCTGCTGGTTTTGTTCGGATCCGCGTTGCAACGAAGGTAGCGGTGATCGACCGGGCCAGTCTGCTGGTGCAAGACGAACAGCCAGAAGCATTTATTGAACAAGTGTTGCCGTTTCTGAGCCGCTGATCATCAACGGTAGAGGGGCGGGTTGATAACCCGCCCCGACCTTCCGATCCTCGCTATCATACGTTCCTCTTTCGCGTGGTACAATTGTCTGTGTTACGGGCAACGATACCGATCACCCGCCACCATTTGGTCTGCAAAACTGTATGAACAACCGCATCTATGTTGCTATTGATGTCGAGACCACCGGTTTACAAAGTGGTCTCGATGAAATTATCGAGGTTGCAGCGGTAACCTTTCGTGGCCGTGAGATTCTCGACCGATTCAGCCAATTGGTTCGCCCCCGCCAATCGGTTCCGCTCAAGATTACCCGGCTGACCGGTATTGATCCCAAAGCTCTGGCACAGGCGCCGCGTTTCAACGAGATCGGCGCCGAGCTGGCCCGCTTTATCGGCAATCGCCCAATAGTGGGGCACTCGATTGGCTTTGATCTAACGATGCTGCGGGCACAAGGGATGCATTTCAACCAGCCGGTGTACGATACGTTTGAACTGGCGACGTTGCTCTTGCCACAGGTCACCGGTTACAAACTCTCGACGCTGGCAGCCCATCTCGGCATTCCCCACCCCGATGCCCATCGTGCGCTCAACGATGCCGAGGTAACGGCTCAGCTTTTCGTTGCACTCTGCGAGCGGATGTTACACCTTGATCTGGCAACGCTCAGCGAGATCGTGCGTCTAACCGGTAAGATTGGGCTGCCACTCCGCGATCTGTTTGAAGAGGCGTTGCGACAGAAGGCGCGGAATGCTTTTCTTGAACCGATTACAGCACCGCACGATGCAGCCGATGCGACCGATACCGAGGTACCGCCACTCAGGCCCACCGGCTACACCCGTCCGCTCGATCTCGAGGGGATTGGCGCCTTCTTTAGTCCTGATGGGGTGTTTGGGCAGACCTTCCCTGGCTATGAGCCTCGTCAGCCGCAGATCGAGATGGCGCAGGCGGTGGCAACAGCGTTTAATCAGAGCGAGCCGTTGATTGTAGAAGCTGGTACCGGCACCGGTAAGAGTATGGCGTATCTGGTTCCGGCAGCAATGTATGCTGCGCAACGTGGTGAGCGGGTGGTGATCTCGACCAATACCATTAACTTGCAAGATCAACTTTACAATAAAGACATTCCCGATCTGCAACGAATCTTCGCAACGGCAGGATTACCGCCATTTCGCGCTGTGCTCTTGAAAGGGCGCAGTAATTACCTCTGCCTGAAGCGGTATCACGAGCTGCGTCGGCTCGATACTCTGAGCAGCGAAGAGGTGCGGGCGTTGCTGAAGATTCAACTCTGGCTACCAACTACCAAGAGCGGTGATCGTACCGAGATCCCACTGATCGACCGCGAGCAGGCAGTGTGGAACAAGGTCAATGTCTCGGTAGAGACCTGTACCGGCGCCCGTTGTCCGCATTTTCGGGAGTGTTACTTCTTCCGTGCCCGCCGTGCTGCCGAAGCTGCGCATCTGGTGGTCGTCAATCATGCGCTGTTGATCACCGATTTGGCGGCGGCCTCGCAGGTATTGCCTCCTTACGATCATCTGGTGATTGACGAAGCCCACAATCTGGAAGATGTCGCAACCGACCAGCTCAGTTTTAATCTTGATCAGGCTGGCATGCTCAAGTTTCTCGATGATCTGTTTCAGACCGGCGGGGCACAGATTGTCAGTGGTCTGCTCAGCGAAATACCGGCAGTACTCACCGAAATCGGTGGCGGCGGCGCAGCCGGAGAGCGCATTACCGCCGCTATTGAACGGATCCGCCCCACCCTGATTCGGATGCGGACTGCGGTCTACGAGTGTTTTCATCTGCTTACCCGTTTTGTGCAGATTGATGCCGATCCCAATCAGCAGTATGATCTGCGGATCCGCTTGACAAACGATGTCAGAAAGCGCCCGGAATGGCAAGAGATTGAACTGGCCTGGCAAAATCTGAATGATATGCTGGCGCTGATTGGCAAAGAGCTGGCAGTGATCGAAGAGCAACTCCACGCTTTGAATGAGGCCAACGGTACGCTCGATGATCTGCTGTTGCGAACGGAAGTCTTACGCCGGTTTGCTACTGACGTTCGGGTACGCAGTGGTCATGTCATTTTTGGCGATGAAGAAAGTATCTGCTGGCTGACGTATGATCGACAGCGTGATACGCTCACGCTGACGGCGGCGCCGTTGAGTGTGGCCGACATTTTGCAGAGTCAGCTTTTTGCCCAGAAGCAGACCAATGTGCTTGCTTCAGCAACCCTGAGTATTGCCAGTCGTTTCGATTTTGTGAAGAGTCGGATCGGTCTATCAGATTGCCAGGAGCTGATGCTCGATTCGCCGTTTGATTACGCACAGCAGGCCTTAGTCTACATTCCCAACGACATTCCCGAACCAAACCAGCGTGGCTATCAACAGATGATCGAACGGGCAATTATCGATCTGGCTATCGCGTCGGAAGGTCGGATGCTGGCGCTCTTTACCGCCTCCAATGCCTTACGACAAACCTACGCCGCTATTCAAGAGCCGCTTGAAGATCGGGGCATTGGCGTGATGGCCCAGGGTATCGACGGTTCGCGCCGGGCGCTAGTTGATCGGTTGAAGGAGTTTCCGCGCTCGGTGTTGCTCGGTACCAACAGCTTTTGGGAAGGGGTGGATATTGTCGGCGAAGCGCTCTCGGTGTTGGTGATCACCAAACTACCGTTTGCCGTACCGACCGATCCGATTGTGGCAGCCCGCAGTGAGCTGTTCGATGATCCGTTTAACGAATACAGCGTTCCGCAGAGTATCCTGCGCTTCAAGCAAGGGTTTGGCCGTCTGATCCGTTCCCGTGAGGATCGAGGCATTGTGGTGGTGCTTGACCGGCGGTTGCTGACCAAGAAATACGGACAACAGTTTCTCGATTCGTTACCGCCAACGCGAGTACGCACTGGGCCATTGGCTAACTTGCCGGGGCTGGTGGCGCGCTTTTTGCAAAGGCAAAATGGCGGGTAGGCAGCAGGGCGCAGCGGCGCTGCGCCCGTACAAGTCGTGCTGAAGATGCTCATCGGCGCGGATGACCCAGGACAGGGTGAGAATCCGTCTCAATTGGTAGTGGCTCAGGCGGCATCTCATCCCACGTCCGGCCATCGAGCAGTCGCCCAGTTCGTTTTTTCACCGTTCCGCCCCATTGCTTGAAGAAGAAGGCAACGCCTGCGCTGAGACACTGGTCGCGAATGTCGCGCACCCATTCGACCGCCATCGGACGCGCCCCCGGCCCCGACTCGCCACCCACGATCACCCAATCGATGCCACTCAGGTCGAGGTTAGGCAGCGGCGCCAAGAGCGGTTCCAGCGAGAGAAATTTGATCGCGGCGCCCGTCTGACGCAGCAGATCAATGCGGTAGGTGTACGTTGCGTTCTCGACACTGACCCCCATCCAGACGTTCGCCGGCCATGGGAGCAGCGGATCGAGTTCGTGTAACCGCTCGGCGCGTTTGGTTAACACCTGGAAACGGTGCCAGTGCGCACGCTGCATCACGTCGAAGACCTGCTGAATGAAATCGAGCGGCACCTCGTGATGGAACAGATCACTCATCGAGTTGACGAAGATCGTGCGGGGGGTTGTCCAGCGCAACGGCTCGGCGAGAGTATCGGGATGGAGAGTCAGGCGGAATCCGTTCCGATATTTATCCACCCCCATCGCCCGCAAGCGAAGCGCCATCCGTTCGGCGTAACAGTGTTTACAGCCCGGACTAATTTTGGTGCAGCCGGTGAGCGGGTTCCAGGTGGCTTCGGTCCACTCGATACGTGTGGTTGCCATGATGGTACTCCCAATAGCGAATAAGAATTAGGATATTTGTTCTATTGTATACGAAAATGGTCGCCTTTACAAAGAATCAAGTTTTCTTTTTTCCCAGAATATGTTCGGCGATCTTGAGCGCAGTCTTTGCGCCTTTTGGGTTAGACGCTGCAAAACATAATGCGTATAGCGGGTTATTCCGAGAATTTCTGAGAATAAGCGGATTTGACGCAACCTCTACAAAAACGGTCCTCAGACGTTGGACGAAAAACATCAAGATGTCGTGGAAGTCGGCATCTTTCTTCAGTTGTGTCTCACCAAAGAGGGGCAACGTCTGCTGAGATCGGTAGAACGCATCACGCCAATCTTCGGTTCCGAAGATTCTGGTCAGCCGTTCGGCCCAGGATTCAGGAGGTGGTCCTGATCTAGTGAGAAGACGATTCACACCTATACCGAGCGGAAAAAGGTACCATAAATCAACCGCCTCTGTACGAGCCAGCGCTTCAATGACGTTCCATTCAACTTCCATGCCGTATGGATCGAGAAAAACAACAGCCCGCGCTGTCTTCCAGTTGGTCGATTCGCACCATCGTAACAGGTACGAATTTGCATCTTCGTTGACAATTTGAATCTTGTGGCCAGCAAATTCGTCTTTAAGTTGCTGAAGTTGTTGTGCATATTCAGGATTACGTTCGATAAAAATATATTCTCTGAAAGGAGGATTAATCTCTAAAGCAATTCTGGCGCTGCCTTTGAGGAATTCTTCGACTTCAGGAACATTATCACTGAAAATATCTGCCTGACCGGTAACTTGTGACTGTGTTTTTTGAAAAGAACCGGTGCCAGCGAATGCGTCAACGTACATAAAATGAAGTTTGCGAGCTTTTTCATTGCTGTTGAAAATGGTAGTGTACGCTTTAAGGTATTTCTGTAACCTAAGCAACTTTTCTTTTGTCCATTCGCCGCCAAACTGGTGCGCCATGCAAGACTCCTATACTTTCGCCACTGAGATTAGTTCCAAAGTATACCAGAAAAGGTCGTCGGCTAAAGACTGTCGCTGTACGCTTGTGGAAGCAATGCGCCACTTTACTCCACTGTAGTTCGATAGTGAGCAATCATCGTGGTGAGCTGTGTTTCAACCTTGGACGGCATGAATTATTTGGCTTAGACACCTATGGCAGTTATCTGTTCAGCTCCATCAACCGCCACACCAGCTCGCGCTGGACTGACGGTGCAACCGTGTAGCGGATCTGGCCGCGCTCGTTGGGGTAAAAATCGTGTTGTGGGTCAAGATCATCCCATCCGTAACACGCCATGATGATGCGGTCGAGCGCAACGTGCAGTCGCCGTAGTTCAACAATATCGGCGTCGGTGCAGGTCGGGTTGTGGAAGAGGTTGTAGGTTTTGGTCAGGCCTAGTTGTCGGGCCTGCATGATCTGGCGGCGGTGTTCGTGGTAGGTGGCGCCGATCTGCGCCGCCTGCCAGAAGACCGGCGGCATGTCGGAAAGCTGCCATGCTCCTGCTGCCAGGTGTTCGTATTCCGCCGGTGGGAAGGGGAAGGTGGCAAAGCAGTCGGTTGGTGTGTAGCGATTTCGCGATTCCAGACTAGAGGAATTGCGCCATACCCACACCTCATGCACGGCAGATTGCAGCAGGGCGAAGTGGTAGTCGTCTTCATAGGCAAAGACGATGAGCTGTTCATTATAGATGTACCCCTGGGGAACAAACACCATTGCATGCAGCTCGCTGACCCTGCTTCGCACCAACACCCGCCGCAAAGGGGCGATGGCCTGGCGCATGCCGGTGCGATAGGCGCCAAACTGCCACCAGTACTCGCGGTTGCGCCGGTCGCCGGGGCCGTTCAGGTGTTCACGTTCCGGCTTCACCCGTTCCTCCACCATCCGTAGCAGGTCGGGGTACTGCTGCGCCCGCGCTAGCTCCCAGTCGTGGAAGCAGATCACCCAGCGGCTAGGCCGTTGTTCGGGGTGGCTGTTGAGGTCTTCGCCGTTCAGGTAGGGGAAGAGGCAATCGGCGTTGCGCGGATCGCGCTCGATCAGGGCCTGGGCCTCTGCCGGTTCGAGCACGAAACCGATCCCGCGTACAATATCGCCGATAAACGCCTTCCCTTCATTCAGCGGTAGGCGCACCGGTTCGTGTTCGGGTTGGTCGTCGAGGCGTGAGGAAATGAAGGGTACCTGCTGGTCGTCGAGGATCGCGGCAGCACGACGGGGATGGTCACTTCCCAGACGCGGGGCTTCAATGACCACAAGATTGACTTCGACGTTCGCCTGGCCGGGCCATTTGACAAAGCGTTGCGCGAACGGTATCTGGCCACCCTGAGCCAGGATGAACTTCAGACCGCTTTCGCGGGTATCGCCCTGCCCCAGCGTGTTGGTGGCAATTAGGCCCAGCCGACCGCCGGGTTTGAGCAAGGTAAAAGCGCGCCGGAAGAAGGCGGCGCAAAGGTCGGCAGTACCACCGAAAGGGTGATAGACGGTTTCTAGCCACAGGCGATAGGCTGCGCCGAAGGAGCTGCTGATGCGTAACCCACCCATGAACGGTGGGTTGCCGATGATGACATCAAAGCCGCCCTGGGCTGCACCGGTGTCACGCAGTTCCAGGATGTCAGCGAATTCGAGTGCCCAGTGGAAGAAGGTGTACCGGTGGCTCAGCTCCGTCACCCGGCTAAGTATCTGCGGATCGGGCAGCTTATCCCTGCGCAGCACCTCGTACAGATCGGCAGTGGTGAACAGCAGCGGATGGTCTGTTTCCTGCCCAAAGAAAGCGGCGGTGTAAGTATCGCAGGCGTCTTTGAGTTGCCGGAAGGCAGTGCTCTGCTGAAGCTGCGCGAAGGCCGCTCGTTTGGCGCGCACCTCGGCAATCGAGGTTTCGGGCATCGCGATAATCCGTCGGATTGCTTGTGCAATCTCGGCCAACAGTTGGGAAACGAATCCGTATTGAAAGAGGGTCTCTTTTCGTTCTCTGCCGTTTCGTTTGCGGGCTGCGCTTAGCAGCGCACGGTTGGTCTTGCCTAACGGTCGGTACGCTGCATCGGGGATACCGTCTTTTAAGAGGCTGAGGTCGGCTAGCCCGATCAGCGAATCGCCACAGCGGATATGCGATTCGAGAAAGGTGAGCGGTTTATCGCGGGTGTGGCCTTCAAGCCAGAGGGCCACGCGACACAGCTCAACCGCCAGCGGGTTCTTATCGACGCCGTAGATGCAGTGGGTGATCACATCACGCACGCCATCCTGGATGGCTTCGGGCGGCGGTTCATCGGCGCCGGTGCGCAGTCGCGCCAACTCTTTCCCTAGCCGCCGAGCCGCTGCCAGCAGAAAATGGCCCGACCCACAGGCCGGATCGAGAATCTTCATGGTGAGAATGGCCGTCTCGCGCTCGCGCTCGCCAGGGGTCGGACATCCGGCCAGCCGCTCGTGTAAGACCGGTTCGAGCGTCTGTTGCACAAGCCGCCCGACCAGCTCAGGCGGCGTGTAATGCGACCCAGTAGCGCGCCGTTCGGTCCCACGCAGTTCGAGCGAAAAACGCATCTGCTGGTCATCGCCGGTGACGGTTGGGTGCAGTTCGAGCAGGCTTTCGTAGACCGAGCCGAGTTCTTCGGTATCGAGCGCCGCGTAGTTGATCCGACGCGGCGGCGAGTCGTAGAAGGTGAGGTACCAGAACGCGCCGAGCAGATCGCGGTTGGTTATGCTGGCCTGATCAAGCTCCTGTTCAGCAAAGAGTTCACCGTTCAAGACCGGCAGACCGAGCAGCTTCGCCAGCGGTTGGCCGTCGTCGAGCGAGGTATCATCGCGCAGCACCATCCAGAGCACGCGCAACGAGCACCAAAGATCGTCGTGGTCGGTGAAGGCGTCTTGCCGTTCGACGAGCGTGCGCAGGCGGGTGATGCTGTAGTGTTCGCGGTACAGTGGATCGGCGCTGATCAGACCGCGCTCTTCCGAAACGAGCAGAAAGAGCAGACGGTAGACCAACCGCAAGAGCTGACGGTAAAGATCGGCTGCACCGTTCGCAGATACCCATGCGCGTAGCGCGTGACTGTCACGATGAGCGAGAAAGCCATTAGCAAGCCGTTGCAAACAGACTTCTACCCCTTCGCGCAACTTCTCGCGCACCCGGCTGCCCTGTTCTAGCGCGTGTTGATAGTAGATTTCCAGCGGGCACGAGCGAGCAGCGCTGGCGGTACGCGGCAAGCGTGATCGGTGAAGCAGCCGGTAGAAAACGGCGAAGTCTTGAAAGTGTTGCTCTTCAATCATCGTTGCCAGATCGAACTCAAGATAGACCTGGCGGCGAATAGCGGTACTGTTGCGCAACAGGCGGATGATACGGCCATTGGTGACAAGACCCCAAAGATGCTCGGTGCGGTTGAGATACTCTTGCAACAGCGTGTGCGGCGCAAGGCGCGGGCGTCCACCCGGCGCAAGCTGGTCAAGCTCCTGCCGGAAACCGACAATATGCACCGGTACCGCATCATCGTCCTCGCCAAGACGATGCGAGATCGCGAAACGCATTCCGTCGATGTCGTAGGCGCGGGTGTTGTAGCGCAACTCGTAGCCGAGCATGTTCAAGAATGGAATCATCCAGGCGTCACGGGTAAGCGAGGTCGCCGCATCCTTCTCATCGAGACGAGCCAGCCGGTTTTGCACGATGCCCCAGAGCGTACAGACATCGTGAAACACTGCCGCAATCTCATCGTTCAGGTGACGACGACCGCTGATGCCAAAATCTTCCGGTTGCTGGTACGGCAGTTCGCCCCGCAACAATTGTTCAGGCAGGTCAGCCCCAAAAAGACCACCTGCAATGCGTAGCGTCGGGAAAGTACTCATCGTGGTGCGACCATCGGTTGCAACACAAGAATGCCAAGCAGATCGGGCGGAAGCTGAGGCTTCAACGCCAATTCACGCACGCGCAGCGCCACTGCCTGTCGGATGCGCTTATGGCTCTGTTCGAGCACATCAGCCCGTTCGTTCAAGAACGCGGCGATTGGTTGGTGCAGGGTCAGCCACTGGGCGAGAGCAGCGTCGATCAGTTCGCGCTTTTCTGCCAACGACACATTCGCATCAGGTTGCGCAGCGAGCAAGGCCAGCGCCTGGTCGAGATCGAGCCACTCACCCGTTGCCTGTTGACCGACAACCACCACCTCTTCGGCCAACAGCGGATGCCGATCCGGTTGTTCGAGCAGGTAGCGCACCCGCAGCAACCAGAGCGTGGTTAGTCGCGCCACTGCGCGGGTACGGATCACACCACAACGGGCAGCGATGGCCGATTGGGGATTGGCGAGCGTATCTTCAAACAAGAAGCGGGCCAGAGTTGTGACAAAGCGATGGTTACGACCGAGGTATTCAGCTTCAGGAGGTACCGGTGAAACAAAGCTTATTCGCCATAGCGAAGAACGGTGCGGAGTAGATTGGTATGGTGTCAGCCCTGCCCGGATCGGCGCCGGCAAGCGGTTCAACGTCGTCTCCGACACATCAACCAAAAAGACATCAGCTCGGCGGCGATCAGGCTGGATGGGCAACCCTAACCGTTGTGCCGCCGTCAACACAAACTCGCGCACCGCCGTCGGATCGCCGAGCACGGCATCGGTTGCCTCCAGCTCCCGGCGCACCTCGTCTGGCTTCAGTGCTCGCTGCGCAAACCGAGTACGGTTAACCCGCTCGCGCTCGGCATCTTGTTGCCAGCGCCGGTGCAGCACCTCGACCGCCGGTACGCCGAGATCGAGTTCCAGTTGTTGACCCGCACGCCCACGCCGCAAAAAGAGCGCATTGAGCACCGCTTCGGTGACACTGGCGCTATCTTCAGGAACCGGCACATACGTTCCCAGCGCACGATGAATCTCACGGGCTTTGTTCAGCAGCACATCGATCACCACGCCGTCTACCGGATTATCCCGCCCGTAGATGCGGATCACCTGCACAATTGAGGACAACTGGCCGTAGCGGTCAACCCGCCCCTCACGCTGTTCGAGCCGGTTCGGATTCCAGGGCAAATCGTAGTGTACTACCGCGTTAAAACGGTCTTGCAAATTGATCCCCTCGCTCAGGCAATCGGTGGCAACCAACACCCGTGGCCGGTCGGTCGTAAGCGATTCGATCAGCATCCGCCGTTCATTATCTGCCATACGCCCGGTCACACACACCACCTGTACCGTTTCTGGCAGCGTCTGCCGCAGATGCTCGGCCAGATAGTCGGCAGTAGCGATATAGCGACACCACAGAATGGGGCAAAAACCCTCGCTGAGCAACTGCTGCACCACATCGCGGCAGCGTTGCAGTTTGGTATCGGCAGTCGGCCCGGCCAGTGCTTTGGTGAGACGAATCAGCTCGTGCAATCGTCGCCGCTCGTGATCGTTCAACATTTGCGCACTCGCCTCAACCGGCGGTAACGGCACCTCATCATTGGTACGACTGTCATCAGCTTCAAAAATAAACGGCTGAAAATCGCTCTCTTCGTCGGCAAGCGCTAACGTGTCAATACGGGCTGCTAACGCGGCACGGGCAGCAGCCGGACTCGACATCACACAGCGCAGCAGCGCCAACGCCCCCCAATACCGCACCCGACGCTGACGTTCGTGCAAATGGTCGCCGGTATGCACGATCTCGGAACAGAAGGCGTAGATGCGTTCAAATAAGTGACGGTACTCGGGCGAAAGATCATACGTCACGTCAACCGCTTCTCGGCTGGGGAAACAGCGCACCTCTTCCCAGTGCAGCTCAATATCTTTGCGCGTCCGCTGGACAACATAGCGGGCCAGCGTTGCCCGTTGGTTTTCCGCTAGCTCGGCAATCTGCCAGGTCGCAAACTCCGGTCGCAGCAGACCCAGCAACGAACGAAATGCCGCATCAATCCCACTGTGAGGGGTAGCAGTGAGCAGAAGAAGATGACGTTGCGCATCAGCAGCCAGCTCCTGGAGCAGACGATGCCGCTGCTGCTGACTCTGAAAACGTTCATCGGCTGCCGCTGCGCTGTGCGCTTCATCAACAATCACCAGTTCAGGGCAATGCAGCAGAAACTGATGACGGTTTCGATCCGTTTTTACAAAATCGATACTTACCACTTGAATCGGGTAATGAGCATAGATACTCTTGCCCGGTGGCACCTGTCGTTCCAACTGCGTGATGGTTCCCGAACGGATGATCACTGCATCGAGGTGAAACTTCGTCGTCAGCTCGTGCTGCCACTGTTCGCAGAGATACGGCGGACAGAGCACACACAACTGCCGAATCTCCTGACGGTCGATCAGCTCACGGGCAATCAACAGCGCTTCGATAGTCTTGCCTACTCCCACATCATCGGCGATCAACAGTCGTACCGGATGCAGACGGAGCGCCATCAGGAGCGGAACAAACTGATAGGTACGAGGCCGGATCGAAATCCGTCCCAGTGAGCGCAACGGTGCTGCGCCTTCACGGAGGGTCAAACGGGCGGCCTGCCAGAGCAACCGGATTGCCGCCGCATCAGCAGCCTGATCGACAGTGGGTAGTGGAAACGTCGCCGGTTGCAGACGCTCCTCAGGTAACGTATAGCCCACCAGGTCGGCCAGCCGACGATGAATCGCCACCACCTGATCGCTCGCCCCGGCTAGTGGTCGGAGCAACACAACATCGGGTTGGTCTGATGGTAACAACACCCAATCACGTTTCCGACAACGCACAATCGAACCAGGTTGCATTGGCTGAACCTCACAGACAGTAGATGATTCGACCGGCTGAAAAGCCGCCCATCTAAATGTAAGTACAGGGTATCGCCAGGTTATCTGTGATGACACCAGCGTTTTTCTCAAAGTATCAGCACTATTTTACACCAGAAACCATGTGGTCAAAAACATACAAGCCGATAGCAGCAGCAAACGGTTCCCGGCTTCAATCGTGTACACAACCCCGCCGTGGGAAAAAGCGGCGGCGAGAAATGTTCACTCACCTTCGCCTGACCTCTACCGCTCTTTGTGGGCACGCGGCCGGTAAGTAGTCACAAGACGCCGACGCACAGTTCAGCGTACCACCGCACGCCAATGATTGCCGTATGGCCGGTAACGCCTATCGGCGCGCATGTGAGCGTGAATTGTGGAATACAACACTTGCGGAGAGGCGCTAAACGGCACGAGTTGGAAAGGGCCGTATTCACCTTCGCAGCAACACAAATATCAATGGTCAAAATACTACTCATTGTTATCGATATGTCATTCTCGCGCATGCTATAATTGCACACAAACAAAGAGACAGCGTTGTCGAAGAATCAGCCCAACAAAGGAGTTTGGCATGATAACGAAACAGATCGGCCCGGCCGGTAAAGTACGTGTAACCTTTTCGCTCCCCGCCGCGATATGGGCTGATACCGTTCACCTCGTCGGCGACTTTAACGGCTGGAACCCACGTGCCACCCCCTTACGTGCCACCGAACACGGCTGGATGGTCACACTCGACCTCGACGCCGGTCGCATCTACCAGTACCGCTATCTCGTTAACGATAACGAATGGCACAACGACTGGAACGCCGATGGCTACGTTCCCAATCCCTACGGTGGTGACAATTCAGTCGTTGACACAACGATCTTTGCCGATTCCGAACCTGAAGCCGAGCAGGCCGTCGGTCAAAAACCGGCACTGATGTCATTCCCGCCGCGGCTGCGCCTGGTCTCAAACGGGTAAGGGGCCTGATGCAGTACCTTTTCACCTACGGCCCCGTCTCCCGTTGGGGCGAAACATGTTTCACCCCAACGGGAGACCGACCTCGGACCTATTTTTAACCCCTTGTCTGGGGATCTTCACTTATCCTGCATACGTGCCTCATCGCAGTTGTGGCATACGCCGTTGTTGCCAATCTCTCAGAGCCTGTTCAAAAACCCAGATTTCTCATTGGGCAAGTACCTAACCCGTGCGACCATTGCGTGAGGGGACCAACCCTCCCCCCTTCCGCTCCCCGTGTGGGAGCGGAAGGGGGCCAGGGGGAAGGGGAGGGCGTGCCAGCCGTGCGCCGCAGCACCAACGCTGACACCGGTGCAACCCTCTTCCAGCTCATCACGGAGACGCATACCTTACCCGCCAACGTTTCCCTAACCATTACGGCGCTGATCGCTTCCCAATCGGTTCCAACCATTCGCCGCACCGGCGGGCCAGAGGCCCGCGTACCCAGGCTGGTGCATCGGTAAACCACAGCAGAGAGTGCTGCCCCCTCGCTGATCCACCGTTCTGCTTGACTAGTATGAGAGCCTGATCAAAAACCCGGCTGTTGCATGAGGCTCGTACCGGGCATCTCCGACCATTGCGTGCGCGGGCCAACAGGCTTTCGCGCCAGCCCCCCCACGTCCCCCCTTCCGCTCCCCGTGTGGGAGCGGAAGGGGGCCAGGGGGAAGGGGAGGGCGCGCTAGCCGTGCGCCGCAGCACTGGGACGGAATACGTTGCACACCCCTCCCATCGCGGAAGGGCGACGCATCCCCTGCCTGCCAACGGTTCTCATCCGCAACGATCCGGTACCTATCGTTTGGAATGCCATTGCAGAACCGCATCAACTATCCAGGTTTTTGATCATACTCTTAGATAAAATTTGTTATAATGCCGATAGTAACGCGCCAGATCGAAAGTTCTCACGCAGCGCTATCGGCAGAAAGTAACGACGCGCAGCAGCCTCGCTGAGGCTTGCTGGTTCTCAAGGAGGGCAAGAACCCTTCCCTTATCAGGAACGTTCCATGACAACACACAGCATACCCGTGCTCGATTTTGGTTCGCAGACCGCTCAGCTCATTGTGCGACGGCTGCGTGAATTGGGATATTACAGCGAACTCCTTCCCCACGATGCCCCAGAGACTCAGGTGCGATCCCTATCGCCGGTGGGAATCGTATTGAGCGGTGGCCCAGCCAGCGTCTACGAGCCGGGCGCGCCTGCCTTGCCGACCTGGTTGATAGCGAGCGACCTGCCGGTGCTCGGCATTTGCTACGGTATGCAGTTAATCAGCCACACCCTCGGCGGCATCGTCACGCGCCCGACCGGACGTGAATATGGCCCGGCGATGATCACAGTTACCCGTCCGCATCCGCTGTTCGCCGATACGCCGACCGAGCAACCGGTCTGGATGAGCCACGGTGATCGGATCGAGCAGTTGCCGACCGGCTTTACAGCCATTGCTGCCAATCCAGCCACCCCTTTCGCCGCAATAGCCGACGATCAGCGGCGCTGGTACGGCGTGCAGTTTCACCCAGAGGTGGTACACACCGTCTACGGACGGACGATCCTGAACAATTTTGCCCGCCTGTGCGGTGCCCGCCCGGAATGGCAACCGGTCAACTTCGTGGCCGAGGCTATCGAGCGTGTCCGGGCACAGGTTGGTGACGAGGGCCGTGTGATCTGCGCGCTTTCTGGAGGGGTCGATTCGGCGGTGGCGGCATTGATCATCCATCGGGCCATTGGTGATCGGTTGACCTGCGTCTTTGTGGATAATGGTCTGTTACGCGCCGGTGAAGCTGAACAGGTGATCACCACCTTCCGCGAGCACTTTCACGTACCCCTGATTGCCGTCGATGCGCACGAAGAGTTTTTATCTGCGCTCGAAGGGGTTGTTGATCCTGAACAAAAACGAAAAATTATCGGTGAGAAGTTTATTCGCATCTTCGAGCGAGAAGCACGCGCCTTACAAGGAGTTGAATTTCTGGCCCAGGGTACACTCTATCCCGATGTGATCGAATCAACCGCTCCTGACCGGCCAAAGGCAGCCAAAATTAAAACTCATCACAACGTGGGAGGTTTACCGGCAGACATGCAACTCAAGCTGGTGGAACCGCTCCGCTACCTCTTTAAGGATGAAGTGCGCGCTGCCGGCTTGCAGCTCGGCCTGCCTGAAGAGTGGGTTTGGCGGCATCCCTTCCCTGGGCCAGGGCTGGCGGTGCGGATCGTTGGGGCAGTGACCTGGGAACGTCTTGAAACGTTGCGCCAGGCCGATAAGATCTTTCTGGAAGAGTTACGCGCCAGTGGCTATTATCGAGCTACTCAACAGGCCTTCGCGGTACTCCTGCCGGTGCAGAGCGTTGGCGTTATGGGAGATGGGCGCTCGTATGGGGTGACAATCGCGTTGCGGGCGATCACCACCGAGGATTACATGACTGCCGACTGGGCACGTTTACCCTACGAACTCCTGTCTCGTGTCAGTAGCCGCATCGTCAACGAAGTCGAAGGTGTCAATCGGGTCGTGTACGACATTTCATCAAAGCCACCGGCAACGATTGAGTGGGAGTAGCCACACACGGCAGCCCCATGCTACAATAGAGCTATGCGCCTACCACGAACAATCGCAATTGATGGTCAATCGGCTGCCGGTAAGAGCACATTAGGCGCTTTACTGGCGGCTGAGCTGGGTTATCTTTACTTCGATACCGGTGTGATGTACCGTGCGCTGGCGCTGGCCGCACTACGGGCCGGTATCAATCCTGACGATGAAGATGCCCTTACCGCGCTGGCCCATCGCCTCACGATTGATGTCACAGCGCCGACCGTTACCGATGGTCGGCAATATACAGTTCTGGTCGATGGTGAAGACGTCACCTGGGCCATTCGCACACCGGAGGTCGAACGGATCGTCTCACGAACGGCACGTTTTCCGGCTGTACGACGCGAGATGATCCGTCAGCAACAAGCCATCGGTCGGCGGGGGCAAGTGGTGATGGTCGGTCGCGATATTGGCACAGTGGTGATGCCTGATGCCGATCTCAAAATCTACTTGCAGGCCTCATTAACCGAACGTGCCCGGCGACGACTGGCCGAGCTGCGCAGCCGCAATATCGATACGTCGCTGGAACAGGTTGCTGCTGCCCTAGCCGAACGTGATGCGCTTGATGCCCATGTTTCGCAACCGGCTGCCGATGCTATCATACTGGTGAACGATGGACTTACACCGGCCGAAGAGGTAGAGTGGGTGTTGCATCAGTTGGTGAACGGTACTGAGCAGAGCAACAGGCGCACAGAGTGAGGATTGCGCAGGGGAAGCGTGCGGACCTGTGCCGCCTGCCACCATCAGCGAACCCGTAAAGTCGCCGATGGTGATGGGTGCAGAGCAGTTTCAGAGGGATGAACCCTCTGCACCACCGCTCCTGCGCACGCATACGATGGTCGCAGGCAACCAGCGAGGGAGACCGCGCTATGGCGGGAAAGTTTCTTGACCGGTTACTCTACGAAGATGCCGACAGTGCACTTGACCTGGCAGAGAATGAGCAGATTCTCTACGTGACCGGTCGGCACTGGATCATTCTTCTCTCACGGCTGATCATCCCTCTGCTCAGTATCTGCTTCTTCGGCGGTATTGCGATCTACCGCGCCATCGGTGGTGGTTTTCTGGTGTCTAACACTGGTGAGCCGACCGGTTTTGATCTCTTCAACATCATCCTGGCGCTGATCGAGGCTGTATTGCTTCTCTTCTGGGTCGCGTTGTGGGTGCGCGGAGGTAAAGACCCGAATCCAGGTCGGGTGTTGTTGGCCGCTAATCTGGCTATCCTGGCTCTGATCTGGTTTCGGTACAACGGAGGACGTATCTTCTATATTGATCCCGGTCGTTTTTTTGGTCAGGCGTTCGATTCGATCAACCTGCTTTTGATCGGCCTGGCAACCGTCAGCCTCTTCTCGATTTTCTTCGTCGTGTACGACTGGTTAAACGATGAACTGATCCTCACCAATCGTCGGGTGGTTTACGATAATGATCAAGTCTTCATCCCACGTTTGCTCGAACAGCGCGTGCAACAGCAGATTTTTATTGAGGAAGTTCAAGATGTTTTTGCCGCGACCAAGACCTATCCCCAACACTGGTTTCAGTACGGTGCCATTGAAGTGAAATCGGCTCGCATTGGTGGCAACATTGTCTTTCACGGTGCGCGGAACCCCAAGGAGATGCAGCGCCGGATTATGGCCCAGGTTAACGAAAATCGCCGCAAACGTGGCGAGCAAGATTTGGCTACATTGATAGAGACAAAAGTCTACAATGAGCCTCCACCACGCACCAAACGCTCACTCCCGGCAAACCCACCACGCTGGCCCTGGCTCAGTTGGTTATTACCACCCAACCCTGAAGTGCAACCGGAGAAAGAGACTATTATCTGGCGGAAACACTGGTTGTTTCTACTACAGGGGATTGCTCCCCCTGTTGCCATGCTGTTTGTGGGTTGGATGATCGTGATCTTATTGGGAAGCTGGGGCTTATTGCCAGGGCCGTGGCTAACCGTGTTCATTATTGCGATTCTGATCGCATTTCTGGCCTGGTCGGCCTGGGAAATTGAAGATTTTCGGAACGATATGTACATCCTCACTCCGACGAACATCATCGATATTGAGAAGAAACCGTTTGGGCCAGAGGATCGCCGTGCCGCCAGCCTTGGCGCTATCACCAACGTTTCGTTTGAGACGACGTTTATCAGCAACTTTCTCGGTTACGGGAATGTGGTGGTGGAAACTGCCGGTAGCGGTGGGAAGTTTACCTTCTTGCACGTGCCAAAACCGCGCGATGTGGTTACGATGATCAATGACTATTACGTGATGTTTAAGCGTGCTGATAAAGAGCGTTCACTCAACGATATGCTGGAATTGCTGCGCCACTACCATCTCGCCCAACAACGACATCACGAGTTAATGCCGGCAAACGGAACCACGATCGCTCTGGAAGAACAGCTACCGGCTGAATCGAAGGAGCAACCTTCCGCATGAGACGCTTCATCCTGCTGTGCCTGCTCGTACTGGTGATGGTTCCTACACCGATCGCTGCACAACAACCCTCACCGATAACCATTGCTGTGCAGGCCGGGATTGATGGCGAAGGAACCTATCGCCCCGGCTACTGGTTTCCGGTCTGGATTACGCTGACCAACGATGGCGCTGATCGACAGCTTACGCTCGAGTGGCGTAGTCTCAGTGATCGAGGGTCTACGCAACGCTATCGGATTGATTTACCCGGCGGTGCCCGTAAGCGGATTGTCTTCCCAGTGGTACACTCAGAAACCCGCCAGGCATTGCTCGTGGCGACAGCCGATGGGGTTGAAGTAGGGCGGCAACAAGTTCCCCTAAACCCGCTCCGTGATGATCTGTACACGCTCGGCTTGCTTAGCAGCGATCCGGCAGTATTGAGCAGTCTTTCAACTGCCAACTTTGCAGTGCTCCCGTTTGACCCTGCGTTGATTGCGGATGATCCGCTCTTGTTGGCAGCATTTGACGTGATCGCGGTACGTGATCTGACCACCGACTTGCGCGCCGAACAGCGGGCTGCGCTGTTGAGTTGGGTGCAACAAGGGGGAACGCTCCTGGTTGGTGGTGGTGCAGCAGGTGAAACAGCGATCCGTGCCTTCGCCGATATGTTGCCGGTTACGGTAGGCGCTTTGCAGCGTGGGGTTTCAGTGGCTGCGCTCGAGCAGGTCAGTAGTCTAACTGGCTTAAGCAACTTTGTCCCTGATCTGACCGCCAACACGGTCACATTACGCCCTGACGCCCGATCGGTGACAAACGATGGTCTGATCAGTCGGCGGGAAGTTGGCGCCGGTACAATCATCTTTGCCGCATTCGATCTGGGAGCACTCCGTGCCTCACCGGCTGAGCGCAATCTGTGGACAAACGTTCTGTCGGTTCAGCCACGTATCGCCATAGGCCCTGAGCTGCGCAAAACGTTCACCGATTTGCCCTGGGGGCAGTTGAACATCCCCTTGTTCCAGCAACCTTCAACCGCGACCCTCCTGCTGCTCATCGGCGCCTACATTGTTGTAATCGGGCCGATCCAGTTCCTGATCCTGCGCCGCTGGCGGCGACTGGAATGGGCCTGGGTCTCTACGCCGCTGCTCATCGTTGCCTTCCTCGGCGGAACCTTTACGATGGGCTATCTCCTCCGTGGTGGGCAAGTGCAATTGGTTCAGTTGTCAATCATGCAGACGGCGAGTGGGAGTCCCTCGGCGCTTGCGACAACGGTGGTAGGCGTCTTTGCCCCCCAACGGCAGCGTTATACGTTCACCTTTGCAGAGTCGGCATTGGTTTCGGCGCCCCGTCGTTTCGAGGAAAGCACATTAGACACCGAGTATAGCGATACGGGCGTTTCTATTCCTGATCTTGTCCTCGATTCGTCTGCCTTTCGCACCCTGATTGTCGAACAGATCACAACCAATCCGATCCAACTCAGCCATCGTCTGGAAAGGAATAACCAGGGTTGGCGCGGTACCCTGACCAATACCGGTTCAACTGACTTGTACGATGTCATGCTGGTATGGCAGAATGAGATGCAGTGGATTGGACAACTCGCGCCTAGTGCTGAAGTAACCATCAATCTGCAAGACGGTAACGATAATTTCTTGCGCGATTTCATGCCCACTAGTGATGGAACGATCTTTTCCCATACGGCAGTCATAGAAAATATGTCTTGGTCTATTTTATTACAAGAAGCTGGCCCGCGATTTCCCGGTGATCAGGTGTATCTGGTTGGTTGGAGTAACGAGGCATCGCCGGTTATGCAGGTGAATAGTGGCGTAACCGCGTTGCGTGGTGAAACGCTTTATATCATCGGACTGCGATAAACTTTACAGACACAGTGAATAATTAGTCATATGACAGCAATTGTCGAAACTAAACAGTTGACCCGCTACTACGGGGAAATGCTGGCGCTGAACCATCTGAACCTGCACATTCCGACGGGAGCTATTTACGGTTTTATCGGCCCCAACGGTGCTGGTAAAACAACAACAATGCGTATTCTGATCACCTTACTCAAGCCTTCGGGTGGTGAGGCGTGGGTAGCAGGATTTTCAGTTACGCACCAGCGCAACGAAGTCCGTCGTGTCGTCGGCTTCATGCCTGATGCGTTTGGGTTCTACAATAACATGACGGCGGCGGAATACCTCGAATTTTTCGCTGCTGCGTATCAGATACCGCCATCGCGCTGGGCAAGGCTGATCGATGATCTCCTGACCCTGGTTGACCTGGGACACAAACGTGATAGCGATGTGATGTCGCTCTCGCGCGGGATGAAGCAGCGGCTCAGTCTGGCCCGTACCCTGATCCACGACCCACAACTGCTGATCCTGGATGAACCGGCCAGCGGCCTCGATCCGCGGGCGCGCGTTGAGTTGCGTGAACTGCTTCGCGAGCTGCGCCGGATGGGCAAGACGATCATGATCAGCTCCCACATCCTGACCGAGCTGGCCGAGATGTGTACACACATCGGGATCATCGAGCGTGGCACCCTACTGGCGTCGGGGGATGTTGAGACGATTATGCGCTCGTTGCAGCCACACCGGACGTTTGAAGTGCATGTGATCAGCGATCTCGAGCAAGCGGTGATTGCGGCAACTGCGGCGCAGCATGTCCTTGCCGTGCGGGCAATACAAGACGAAGGCCCGCCCCGTCTGATTATTGATATTGATGGCGATGATCGAGCGGTCAGGGCATTACTGACCCATCTGGTACAACATGGGGTCGAAATTATCCACTTTACGGCCCAAACCAGCAATCTGGAAGAGGTGTTTTTAAAGGTTACCCAGAGCGCCAATACCTCAGTGTGAGCACCTGCTGAAAATCTCGTTGTGCCATGATAAATCGGTTAGGGGTAGCGGTGTGAGGAGTCGGGCATCCGCCCCTACCTTTCGCTCATCTTTCCGATTTCCTCTTTCCCATTCAGACGCGCTTCAACCAGATCGATCAACTGCTGCGGGGTAATGCGGGGAATGTAGTCGTAATCTATCATGATCGCCGGTACATCATCACAGGCGGCCATACAGTCGAGTTCCACGATGCACAGTTCATTGGGATGCATTGCCCGTAAATGGGCCAGCGTTCGCCAGATGTCGGGACGGCTTCGTGCGCAGAGCCGACACACAGTTAATTCAACAGCGGCCATCCCTGCCCACCTTTCTACACATGAGGCTTGATCTGAAGACAAACGTTGTGGGTAATGCACATACGATCATAGGGCGCATCTTTCGGCAACGTTCTATTAGCGACACAACTGAATGCTGCCTGACAGCGAACTGTTCTTTTTGTAGTGTACACTCTTTGTCAATAGATTGCAAACACAAAATCGTGTACATAATGACCAAAATCAAGCCACTGCCACGATCAGCACCATCGTGGCAGTGGAATTATCTTGCATCCGCGCTATGTCCAGTTACCCACTGTCGCCTCATCGCGAAGTTGGGCAAGTTTGACGGCCAGGCCAATATACGTTGCCGGAGTAAGGGCCTGCAACTCGGCGCGCACCGCATCACTGACCGGCAGACTAGCGATAAAGCGGTGCAGATCATCGGTGGTGAGGGCACGACCACGTGAAAACTCTTTCAACAACTCGTATGGTTCAGCAAAACCCTCACGGCGCAAAATTGTCTGGATCGCCTCGGCCAACACCTCCGGGTGTGTGTCGAGATCGCGGCGTAGACGGGCACGGTCAACGGCGATGTTTTGCAGGCCACGGAGTAACCGCTGATAGGCAAGCAGGCAATAGCCGAAAGCCAGCCCCAGATTCCGTAAGACGGTACTATCTGAAAGATCGCGTTGGAGCCGTGAAACCGGCAGCTTGCGACTGAACAACTCGAGCAGCGCACCGGCCAGGGCTAGATTGCCTTCGGCATTCTCGAAGTCAATCGGATTCACCTTGTGCGGCATAGTCGAAGAACCCACTTCACCGGCGCGGGCAGCCTGTACCAGATAGCCATCACTGATATAACGCCAGCAATCCTGGCTCAGATCGGTCAGAATGGCTCCTATCCGTTTGAGGGCATCACAGAGCGCGGCCAGCGTATCGTGCGGTTCGATCTGCGTGGTCAGCAAGATGGGCTCCAGATCGAGAGAGCGAACAAACGCCCGCGAGAATTTCAACCAGTCGATCTGAGGCAACGCAGCGTAATGCGCGGCAAAGACACCACTGGCGCCGTTGAGTTTACCGGTGATGCGAATCGCCATCAGATCGTTGATCGCTCGCCGTAATCGCATGTAGAAGACATTCATCTCTTTCCCGAACGTCGTCGGTGTAGCCGGTTGACCATGGGTACGAGCCAGCATAGGTGTCGCCGCCTCTTCGTCGGCCAGTTGCCGTATTCGTTCACGCAACGCTTCGAGAGCTGGCAGTAAAACCAACTCACGCGCCTCTTTCACCATTAGCGCATACGCCAGATTATTGACATCTTCTGAGGTGAGCGCAAAGTGAACGGCTTCAAGATGACCGGTTAAGCCGAGGGTGGTCAATCGTTCGCGCAACCAGTATTCAACCGCTTTCACATCGTGATTCACTCGCCGATCCCAGGCCGCAATCGCCAGCGCATCCTCATCGCTGAATTGGCGGTAGAGCGCTCGTAATGCAGCCTGTTGGGGCGGCGTAAGCGGTGGTACGAAGTGAATGCCACGGGCACGCGAGAGAAAGATCAGATATTCGACTTCCACCCGTACCCGATAACGAAAAAGAGCTGCCTCGCTGAAAAAACCGGCCAGCACTGCGACATCCTTGCGATACCGGCCATCGAGCGGCCCCAATGCTGCCAGTTGTGTCATCTCGTTCGTGGTCATTGATTATCCTCCATCTTGCGCAAGGTACTGCCGTTACGAAGGGTACCACAGAAATGGCGGAGTGGGTGAGGGGAAGCAGGGGCACGCTGGCTCCGTACTCCCACTAGTAAGAGCAGCGCATCTCGTAGCTATTGTACCGGTGGCGTAGTGCGCACACCACCCTACCACCATCCGCGAATAGGGGTAGCGGTTCATCGCGTCGTCTCGCATGGCGAGCGCTGCGTCCCA
>Ga0209162_1001000_pt1 | contig 29258 bp, 19 predicted proteins | sample YNPNPMetaG_FD_187121 | JGI IMG/M metagenome (GOLD analysis project Ga0209162, IMG submission 187121) | Anoxygenic and chlorotrophic microbial mat microbial communities from Yellowstone National Park, USA - YNP NP MetaG (SPAdes) (version 2) ...
TTTCAGATGTAGAAAGCAAACAACCTATTTTCCCCAATGAATTGTTTTTTGCCGATGAACAAGAATTCATTTTACAAAATGAAGTTGGTAATGATAAAAAGAATACTAAAGTAAATGTACGTGGTATAATAAATATTTTAAATTCTTACAATTTTACAACAGAAGAGAACTCGCTGAGTGATACTGAAATTGCATTAGATCCAGAACTATTAGGCAAGGTATTTGAAAACTTATTAGCTGCTTATAACCCCGAAACAGCTACAACAGCCCGCAAGGCTACCGGCAGCTATTATACCCCCCGTGAAATAGTAGACTTTATGGTCAACGAATCCTTAAAAGTTTACTTTCAATCAAGCTACGTAAGAGAATTTGGCAACCAATCGTTAAGGGATTTCGAAAATAAGCTTGAAACATTGTTTTCACTTGAAGATGATGAAAATCCTTTTGATAAACAAATAATCCAATTTTTAATTGAAAAAATTCATAAAGTTAAAATTCTGGATCCGGCTGTTGGCTCTGGTGCTTTTCTTATGGGTTGCTTACACAAATTAGTTTTTCTATTGTCTAAACTTGACCCTCATAACAATAGTTGGAAAAATGAACAGCTGAGAACCGTTGAAATGATTACTGACCCAGATTTAAGGCAGAAAGTTAAAAATAAAATTGAAGAAAGTTTTAAGAAGAACGAACTCGATTATGGCAGAAAATTATACCTGATTCAAAACTGTATTTATGGAGTCGATATACAACCTATTGCTGTACAAATCACTAAGCTTAGATTTTTTATTTCCCTATTGGTAGATGAAAAAATAAACAACACCTCACCTGAGGAAAATTTTGGTATTGACCCGCTACCTAACCTGGAAACTAAACTTATTGCAGCCAATACGCTCATTAACCTACCCGTTGAACCATACACTTGTCCACGTATGAACGAAATTACTGAATTAGAAAAGAAAATATTCGAACTGCGAAAAAATCATTTTTCCACTTCATCATCGGACGATAAAGCGAAAATACAAAAACAAGACTTTGAGTATAGAAAAAAATTAATACAAATAATTGAAATGTATGTCAAAGAAAACCAGGATAAACTTATAGAATTACAAAACGAACTTTTGAAATATCCACCCAAAATTGAAACCGTTAGCAAACAAACTCTTTTGGGCAATGAATCAGTTAAAGTAGACGTTAATAAAGAAAAAAGAGAATACATACAAAAAAAGATTAACGAAACTAAAAAGTATGTTGAAGCCGATAAATTACTTACCCAAAAATTCATAAAAATTGCTTCTTTCAATATATATAATTCTAACTTTCCTACCGACTGGTTCGATCCCGAGTGGATGTTTGGCGTAACCGGTGGCTTTGATATTGTCATTGGCAATCCTCCGTATGTCAGACAAGAAAACATTGAAAATAAAGATTTAATTATTGATTCTATTTCAAAGTGTTTTGTTGGAGATGGAAGGTCATTGATTAAAATAAACAAGCGTAGCGATCTATACGTTTATTTTTATTACAAAGGACTTTCGCTTTTAAAAACTTCTGGGGTTCTTTGTTATATAAGTTCTAATTCTTGGTTGGATGTTGGGTATGGTGCTAAACTACAAGAATTTTTATTGCGATATCAAAAGCCTTTGATGATTGTAGACAACCTTGCAGAACGAAGCTTCGAAGCAGATATCAACACGGTAATTGTCTTTATCGAAAAACCACAAACGATTTCTTGGGAGGATAAAATCAAATTTGTTGTATTTAAAAAGGCCTTTAGGGAAATCATCAAACCAGAAATATTAAGTCAAATCCACTACACGAATGAAAAAACCATCAACGATACTTTTCGCCTAATACCCAAAACCAGAAAAGAACTTTGGCTCGAAGGCATCGAAACCGAAGAGGATCAAATCAACGAAAATCGCTTGTGGAATTATCCCTATATTGGCAATAAATGGGGCGGAAAGTACCTAAGAGCACCCGAGATTTTTTTTAAAATTCTGGAAAAAGGGAAAGATAAACTTGTAAGACTGGGAGATATTGCAGAGAATTACTACGGAATTAAAACGGGTGCGAACGAATTCTTTTATTTAATGCCAGTAGATAAACCATGCTCGAAAGGACTTTTATATGTTAAAAATTCTGCTGGTTGGGAAGGTTTAATTGAAGAAGAATTTTTAAAGCCTGTTATAAAATCACCTCGTGAGCTTAATACTATCCTCGTCAAAGAAAATGATTTGAGGTACAAAGTTTTTGTATGTCATAAAACAAAATCTGAACTAAAGGGGAGTTGTGCTTTAGAATATATTGAATGGGGTGAAAAACAAGGATATAACAAAAGGCCTACCTGTGATTCAAAACAACTATGGTGGGATTTAATAGAATCAAAAGGAAATATATTATGTTTAGCTAATCTAAATGATAGGTTAACTTTTTTTTATAATAAAAACGGTGTCATTTTTGAACATACATTATATGGACTTTTAATAACAAAAGATGTTGAAAAATATATTATTATACTTAATTCATTCCTGACATCACTAATCCTAGAAATACATGGTAGAATTAGTTTAGGGGAGGGAGCTCTTGGCTTAATGGTTTATGAGTATCTTCAATTGCCAATTTTAAACGCAAAGTTTTTAAGCCTTGTATTTAATTTTACTAATTTTAGTAATTTTTTAGCTCGTCCTATCAGGTCAATATTTGAAGAACTTGGCTTTCAAAAATGTAATCAAAAAAACTGCAAGCATCCCGAGCATCCTTACGAATTTGTAAAGCCCGAAGAGGTTTCTTTTGATAAAATTATGCCCGATAGAAGAGAACTTGATAAAATTGTTTTTGAAGCCCTTGGTTTAACCGAAGACGAACAACTTGAAGTATATCGTGCTGTTTTAGAGCTTGTAAAAAATAGATTATTAAAAGCAAGAAGCAGATAAATATGAGAGGAGACGCTAATATTGTAAAGCAACTATTACAAAAAGCTAAGGACTCCGCTTTATTAGCTGTTGAATTCTATAACAAACCTGCGGTAAGTTTCAAGTCCGAAGGTTATATTACAATGATGTGCATTGCCTGGAATAGCTTGTTCCATGCTTATTTTTTCAAGCATAGAATAAAACCTTATTACAGGAAATCGGAAAAAGGCAAAAAGCCACAATTTGAAAAAATTGAAGAAAAACTTCCAGATGGTAAAATCATAAAAGATTTTAAATGGTGGGATTTATCAAAGTGTATCAAAGAATATTTTAAAGACAAAGATACTCCTGTCAGAAAGAATCTTGAGTTTTTTTCAGGAATAAGAAATTTAATTGTTCATAGAAATATTCCTGAATTAGATCCAAATTTATACGGTGAGTGCCAAGCAAACATTCTTAATTTTAATCAATTCCTTATTGAGCATTTTGGTGAAAGATATAGAATAGATTATATGCTATCCTATTCTTTACAAATGTTTTCTCAACCGAAAAATTTTATAGATGTCACTAAACAAGAACTGAAAAATAAGAATGCAGAGCAAATTGTAAATTTTATTAAAAATTTTCGTTCTTGCTTAACCAATGATATTTTCTCATCGCCGGAATATGCTTTTAAAGCTGTTCTTATACAAGTTAAAAATCATGAATCTAAAGATACACTTGCATTACGTTTTATTAATGAAAAAGATTTAACTGATGAACAACGAGAACATTTCAACAACATGGGGATTGTTTTTATTAAAGAAAAAGAAATAATTAAAGATAGCATACCTTCAAATTTTAGCCTAACAAATAAAGACTTATGGGAAAAATAAAATTAGAGATAGAACCAATTTCTCAAAATAAATACAATAAATTTAAGAAATATTTAAGATTAAAATATAAAAATGTTCTTGCTTATGAAAGAATACATAATCCGAAAAGCAAAAAAACAACGTCAACATGGTTTTACGATAATAAAATAATTGATGAATTTAAAAAGTTATGTCCTCCCATCACCCCAACCAACCAGCCCATTGTAAATCAAATCGAGGCGTTGGTAGATAAAATTTTAGCGACCAAAAAACAAAATCCACAGACAGATACAGGTGAGTGGGAGAGGGAGATAGATAGGCTGGTGTATAGGTTGTATGATTTGACGGAGGAGGAAATTGAAATCATTGAAGGAGGGAAATAATATATGCAATACGACCCACAGAAACATCACCGCCGTTCCATCCGGTTAAAAAATTACGATTACGCATCGTCGGGGGCGTATTTTGTAACCATCGTAACCCATGGGCGGCAATGTTTGTTTGGCGCAATTGTGGATGGGCAAATGCGGTTGAATGAATTTGGCGAAATTGTGTGTGATGAATGGTTAAAAACCGAAATAATTCGACCACGGGTGCAATTGGACGTATTTGTTATTATGCCCAATCATATTCACGGAATTATAATTGTAAATGATGTCGATGGTTGTTGTAGGGGCACGTTGCAACGTGCCCCTACAATCGAACAATTCGGTAAACCCACATCCGATTCGATACCCACCATAATTCGTTTATTTAAATCCGCCACCACAAAACGAATTAATGAATACCGAAATACCCCCGCCGTTTCCGTATGGCAACGCAATTATTACGAACACATCATCCGCAACGAAACCGAATGGCAACGCATACGCCAATACATCGCAAATAATCGATAGTATCTCTAATGACGGATCTGGGATTAATGCGCAATAAATCTGTATTTTGATTGCATTTTCTCGCATAAAAAAACGGCTGAGGTATTTCATAATTCCTCAGCCGGTAAGAGATATGAGCACTTTTTTAACTAATGTCAGCTATCGCTTGCTTATTTTTTGATTTTCTTGAGCAGGACTTCGGTTTGGGCCTCATATCCTGGTTTATTAAGCAGAGCAAACATATTGGTTTTGTAGGCTTCAACACCGGGTTGGTCGAAAGGATTGACGCCCAACAGGTATCCGCTTATGCCACAGGCTTTTTCGAAGAAATAGAACAGTTGTCCCAGATAATATTCATTTAACCGGGGTATTTCGACCACGATATTGGGTACACCACCATCGACATGGGCGAGGAGAGTACCCAGTTCGGCCATTTTATTTACCTCATCAATACGTTTGTAAGCCAGGAAATTAAGTCCGTCGAGATTTTCCTTATCGAAAGGGATAGCCAACTGATTATCGGGTTGGGAAATTGAAAGGACTGTTTCGAAGATAATGCGTTCGCCTTCCTGGATGTATTGACCCATCGAGTGCAGGTCGGTGGTAAAGGTTACGCTGGCTGGGAAAATACCCTTGTTGTCCTTGCCCTCGCTTTCTCCATAAAGCTGTTTCCACCATTCCGAGACATATACCAGCTTATTGTGGTAGTTGGCCAGGATTTCAATTTTTTTACCCTGACGATAAAGGCTATAGCGGGTAGCAGCATAGATGGCAGCAATATTATGCTCGAAGCTTTTATCGGGGCCTGTTAAATCTTCCATGTGCCGAGCACCCTCAACAAGCTGTTCAATATCAAAACCTGCAATAGCAATAGGTAGCAGGCCTACCGGTGTTAAAACCGAATAGCGTCCTCCTACATCGTCGGGGATAACAAATGTTTTGTAACCCTCCTGTGTAGCCAGCTTACGCAATGCTCCCTTCTGGGCATCGGTAATCGCTACAATCAGATCCTTGGCAGCCGCTTTACCCACTTTGTTTTCCAGATGTTCTTTCAGAATCCGGAAAGCTATAGCAGGCTCGGTGGTAGTACCCGATTTCGAAATACATACAATACCGTATTTCTTGTTATTCAACACATTAATCAGTTCGGCCAGATAATCCTCGGCAATATTATGGCCTGCAAAAAGCACCAGCGGATATTCGCTGTTGCGTTGTATCATGTAGAAGGAATCGGACAGTGCCTCGATAACGGCTTTTGCCCCCAGATAAGAACCTCCAATCCCAATAACCACTACAACCTCACATTTTTTCTTAAAGTTTTCGGCCACCTTTTTTATTTCCTTCAGTTGAGCCGATGTAATGGAAGAGGGCAAATTTACCCAGCCCAGAAAATCGCTCCCTTTCCCTGTCTTTTCGTGCAGAGCCCTGTTGAATTTTTCAGCATCCGATGCAAGCGCATAGATGGTATCCTTACGGACAAAATCAAATACATTGTCAATTTTCAGATGAATGGTTTCCATGGTTCAAATGTTGTTATGTTATGTTATTTTAATTTTTTAGCCAGTTCTTTCACTTCTTCGGCGGCGTTGGCATTCTCGTACAGTATGCGATACACGGTGTCGGCAATAGGGATTCGCACGTTATATTGCTGGTTAATTTCGTGAATACACTTGGCAGCATAGTATCCTTCGGCCACCATATTGAGTTCCATCATGGCCGAACGAACCGAGTATCCTTTACCAATCATATTTCCGAAAGTCCGGTTACGACTGAACTGGGAATAGGCTGTTACCAGTAGGTCGCCCAGGTAAACCGAATGGAACAGGTGTCGTTCGCGCTCGAACAACCGGGCCAAAAATCGTTCCATTTCCCGAATGGCATTGGAAATATATACAGCCTGAAAGTTGTCGCCATAGCCCAGTCCGTGATTTATTCCGGCTCCCAGCGCATAAATGTTTTTCAATACTGCTCCAAATTCGATACCATATATATCGGACGAAAGGATAGTTTTTATAAAAGGAGCATTTAATAATGCTGCCACGCGTTGGCCCTGATCCTCTTCTTCGGTGGCTACGGTAAGGTACGACAAACGCCCCAGCGCTATTTCCTCGGCATGGCAAGGACCGGATACCACTCCCACCTGGCTATACAACAAGCTGAACTGCTCCTGAAAGTACTCTGTTACGGTTACATTATCATCGGGGACAATTCCTTTCACAGCACTGACAAAAAAACGCCCCGTAAAGTCGATATCCCGGTTGGCCAACAGACTTTTAATATAGGCCGACGGTACAACAAAAATAATCAAGGGAGCACTTTCCATCGCCTGTTTGATATCGTTGTAAAATTCAATTTTCCGGGTATCGAATTCGATGGAACTGATATAATGAGGATTATGTTTATGTTTTTTCAGGTAATCTATGATTTCCTTTTCGTAGATATACCAATGCAGTCGTTTGACATTCCCCGACACAATTTTAGCCAGTGCGGTAGCCCAACTGCCTCCCCCAATGATTGCAACTTCTTCGTACGACATGATTTTAAATTACAAGATTTACGATTTTACCGGGTACTACTATAACTTTTTTGGGCGACTGGCCATTGAGCCATTTTTGGGTATCGGCATGACTGAGCACTACCTTTTCTACTTCATCGGCAGGCATATCTTTTGGCAGTTCAACTTCAAAGCGTCGTTTGCCGTTGAAAGTTACAGCATAGGTTATGGTATCCTCAACCAGATAGGCAGGATTGGCCTCAGGGAAGGGCTCATAGGCAAGCGTATGGTCGTGTCCCAGCGTTTGCCATATTTCCTCGGCCAAATGAGGGGCAAAGGGAGCAAGAATTTTAGCAAATGTCTCACCCGTCGAACGAGTTACCCGCTGCTTTTTCAGACATAGGTTGGTAAAGATCATCATTTGCGAGATGGCGGTATTGAAACGCAGATTTTCGATATCGTTGCTTACCTTGTCGATGGTTTTATGGAGCAACCGAAGCACTTCTTTATCTTCCTCCCCATCGAAGTAGTTATTGGTATCGGCAAAGAAACGGTAAACTTTCGACAAAAATCCGAATACCCCTTTAACGCCGCTTTCGGACCATGGTTTGGTAGCATCTAAAGGTCCCAGGAACATTTCGTACAGACGTAACGAATCGGCGCCGTATTGTTGAACCACATCGTCGGGGTTAACCACATTTTTGAGCGACTTTGACATTTTGGCGATAATTTGCCGAAGCTCTTCGCCGGTATCCTTGTGAAAGAATTTACCATTACGTTCTTCGACCATGTCGGAGGGGACTTTAGCGCCGGTAGCGGTTTCGTAGGCATAGGCCAGAATCATTCCCTGGTTAAAGAGTTTTTGGAAGGGTTCGTCGGTGGAGACAATACCCAGATCGTACAGTACCTTGTGCCAGAAACGGCTATAGAGCAAGTGAAGTACAGCATGTTCGGCGCCTCCGATGTACAGGTCGACGGGCATCCAGTATTGTTCGAGTTTTTTATCGAAGGGGGCTGTATCGTTGTGTGGATCGATATAGCGCAGGTAATACCAGCACGATCCGGCCCATTGGGGCATAGTATTGGTCTCGCGCCGGCCTCTCCGGCCATTGGCATCGGTCACATAAAGCCAGTCGGTAGCATTGGCCAGCGGCGATTCACCCTCGCTGCCCGGTTGATATTTTTCCAGCACCGGCAGTTCAAGGGGTAATTCATCGTCGTTGAGCACGGTAATTTCGCCATCCTCCCAATGAATCACGGGGAAAGGTTCACCCCAATAACGCTGGCGACTAAAGAGCCAGTCGCGGAGCTTGTAGTTGATTTTTTCCTTGCCCAATCCTCTGCTTTCGAGCCAGCGGATTACGGTGTTGATACCCTGTTCTTTATTCATCCCGTTAATGTTAAGACCCTTAGCCTCATTGGCCGAACGAATGTAAACACCGTCTTCTGTCCAGCAAGCTTTTCCCTCCAATACCTGTTGACGCAGTTCGGGATCGGCCGATGCCGGGTCGAGAATACAAATAACGGGAAGTTGATATTGAAGGGCAAATTCAAAGTCGCGCGTATCGTGAGCAGGTACAGCCATTATAGCTCCCGTACCATAGCTCATGAGTACATAATCGGCAATCCAAATAGGAATACGCTGATCGTTGACCGGGTTAATGGCATAGCTACCCGTAAAAACCCCAGTTTTTTCCTTGCTCAGTCCCGTACGGTCGAGTTCCGACTTGGTAGCTGCCTTTTGAACATAGGCTTCGACTGCTTGTTTTTGATCGGGGGTAGTGATTTCTTTTACCAACGGATGTTCGGGAGCCAAAACCATGTAAGTGGCCCCAAAAAGGGTATCGGGACGAGTAGTAAACACGCGGATGTTGCAGGCTTTACCGTCGACCGCAAAGTCGACCTCAGCACCCCGACTTTTACCAATCCAGTTGCGCTGCATTTCTTTAATACCTTCTGGCCAGTCGAGTCCTTCGAGGCCTGCCAGCAAACGTTCGGCATAAAGAGGAATACGAAGCATCCACTGATTGAGCAGCTTGCGGGTTACAGGGTTACCACATTTTTCATGCGTGCCATCGGTAAGCACTTCTTCATTGGCACACACTATACGGCATTCAGGACAGTACCATACCTGAGCTTCACCATAATAGGCCAGACGATGATCATCGACATATTTACGGACAGCTGCTTTTCCCTGCTTCTGTACTTCCTCAGGAATAGGCAGCTCACTAATAGGACGTCCCTTTTGCTGATCCTTATCGAACCAGGTATTGTATAAACGTATAAAAATCCACTGGGTCCATTTATAATAACGGGGATCGGTGGTATTAATTTCCCGGTCCCAGTCGTAACTAAGCCCCAGCATTTTTATCTGTCGACGGAAATTGTCGCAATTTTTATTGGTAATGATGGCCGGATGGGTACCGGTTTGTATGGCATACTGTTCGGCCGGTAGACCAAAAGCATCCCAACCCATCGGATGCAGTACATTAAAACCTTTCATGCGTTTGTACCGAGCTACAATATCTGTAGCCGTATATCCTTCGGGATGTCCTACATGCAAACCGGCCCCCGAGGGATAGGGAAACATATCCAGCACATAATACTTGGGCAGTGATGGGTTGTATTCCGTTTTAAAAGTTTTGTTCTTTTCCCAATAAGCCTGCCACTTAGCCTCTATCTCCCTGAAATTATATTCCATTGCTCTGTTTTTTTTTGAGAAAGCAAAAGTATAAAACTTTGAAATAAAGTATCGTAAAGTACAAAGAAAATCGGTAAAAAAGCTCTCTGCAATGTGATTAAGCACAATAAACCCAGGTGGTCGTATTCAGGCCGATCGATGTAGAGTTGATAATGAGAAAAGAAGCGAATACTATCAGGGGCAGGTAAAAAATTTCGGCGGCGCAACCACCGCCGCCGAAAGAATATGATTAATCAGCAGTTATTTTCCGACAACCGTAGCAACAAATCCTCCATTGGGTTTAATGTTTAGCGTAACAACGGGTTTGTTGGTTTCGAACTGGTTGAATGAACGGGAAGTTTCGCCGTCGGTAATTACGGTGGCCGCTTTTGCTCTTGAATCAATTGTTTTTAAATCAATGGTTATCTGTTGTTCCTTATCCTGTGCATTGATTCCGGCTATATACCACACGCCGTTACCCTTACGTGCCAGGACAATGTATTTTCCCGGATAACCATCGATAAATTTAATATCCTCCCAGACTTCGGGAACAGAGGACATAAACTGCTGGACAAAGGCTGGCTGAGCAGCCATTCCTTGCGGTATTTCGGCAAAATGCTGAATACCCGATTGAAACAATATCGATAAAGCCAATTCAAAAGCATTGGATGTAATACGTCGAATATTGGGTACTTCCGAAAAAGCGACGGGGGTAAAGTCCATGGGACCTATTGCATTGCGTGTAAAAGGCAGTACTGTACAATGTACAGGCTGTTGATCGGCATTGCGTTGGTCAAATGTAACGTATTCAAAGCCCTTAACAGCCTCCATAGTCATCAGGTTGGGGTAGGTACGGTTCCATCCCCGTGGAATGGTAGCTCCATGAAAATTGACCAGTAATTTGTATTCAAGCGCATCTTTCAGAATATCTTGGTAATACGTCATCATCGACTGACCATCGCCGCCAAAAAAATCGATTTTAACACCGGCAACGCCCATTTGGCTAATTCTCTCAAATTCGTTGCGACGTGTTTTGCGGTCGAACATACGGTCGCGGGGTGTCAAAGGAGTGGTATTCCATCCCCCGGCCGAATTATACCACAGCAAGATACCAACATTTTTTTGCCGAGCATAGTCGACAAGTTCCTGAATTTTATCATAGCCAATCTGTTTATCCCAAAAAGCATCGACAAGGCAGTAACGCCAGTGCATCCGGGCTGCGTAATCGACAAAAGCTTTCTGGACTGGGAAGACAGTAGAATCGTCTTTGAGCAAAACCCAAGACCACGAGGCCTGGCCGGGTTTAACAAACGAGAGGTCATTGGTAACAGCCGGGTCGGCCAGATCGGTTACCAGAGTTGATTCAACGATAGTACCCCGCGATGAACCCACAATTATCACCCGCCAGGGCGAATACAGAGGCAACCGACCGGTAGGATACACCGCAGCCCCCTTGCTGGTAGTTTCAAGAGGTTGAGGAAAAGTAACAAAATATTCTCCCTCGGGCGATTGGGCCGATAGCCTTGATCCGCAGTAGTTTTCCCTGACATTGGTTTCGGTAATGAGTACCCAATGCCGGCCGGTATAGAACAGGGCTGGGAACGACCAACCCGCCTGCTGGGGGGCCGGTGTGCCTACAGGTATGTCGAGGTAGTAATTTTCTTCGTATGAGGGTTGGGTCGCATTCCACCCCGTTCCGGCATCGGCATGGGGGTGCAACCATGCCCTTGTCCCGGCAGGAAAATGAAACGAACTCTGCTCCCTTTCAATCCTCACCGTGTCGACCGACCCAGCGGGCAAACAGTATCTGTAAGCTATCCCATCGTCCGATACCCTGAAAATGACCTGTAGTACCTGATTTTGCGGGTTACGAACTTCGAACGTAAGCTCATTGCCCCGATAGCTGCAATTTTTTCTTTTACCCGTAAGTAAGGTATAATTTTCTTGTACCCCTATAATTTTACCTACTTTTACCAGAGCAAGTGAGCGCGATAAATCGCCATGGCTCGATACAAGACCCAGTTGTGAGGGCTGAAGTACCTGCTGATTATGGGCTGTCACTGCATAAGTGAGGGTGCCCTTTTCGGAAAGTTCGACCGTAACACGAAGGTTGCCGTCGGGACTTTTAACCTCAACCGTCCCGGCTTGAAGAATGGCACTCATCAATAAAAGTATTGCTACTAAGCCAAAGTTAACCTGAATTTTCATTTTTATATATTTTAAGTTAGTGAATTCATAGAACCGCTCATTTATAAAACATTCGACCCCTACAGGGTCTGTAGTTTAAGTTTTGGCTCAATTGTTCATACCTCTCTAATTTGAACCTGTTTGCCCTTTTTTTTAATTCTACTCCTTCGATTTCTACCAACAGTGCTACGGTGGCTACTGATATTTAAAATTTTAGGTCTTCATGACATACCATGCCCCTTCGACACAATTATTTCATGAGCCTGATGTAATACACTCCACCGGCTAAGAAACCGGGATGAGGGACAAATTTTACTGTGTAGGTAGTGCTATTCGATTCCCGGATCGATTTCGGAATTTCGAGTTCGGTGACAAAAAAACTATCGCCTTTATCGCCCATCAGGCTGATGGTAGCTAGTTTGACCTCATTAAGCCACACGTCGAAGGTACGATTGCTGTCGAGACCATAGAAAGTAAGGGCAAGGTACCGTGCCTGTTTGTGATTATCCGACAGGTCGTACGAAAACCATCCATAGGCATGTCGCCAGAAGCGATTTTGATTTATTCCCCATTCGGTATTTTCGCCTTTAAAATTGTGTCCCACCTCCGATTGTTGTTCACCTGGGGCCACTTCATCAATAGTGCGTTGCCGGATAGCGAGTTGTTGTTTTTCTTTTTCCTGTGCTTCGCGTCTGCGTTGCATTACCTGTGTTTCGTTCAACAGGGGAAAATAAATGGTATAGCGCGTAGCCTGCAGATCAAAAAAGGGCTGGATCAGAATTTGGGTATCTTCGTTGTCCTTGGTACGTACCGGCAATGAAAAAGTGAGTTTCTGGGCATTGACCATTTTAATTTTCGATAACCAATCTTTTTGGTCGGCAAGGATGTAGGGTTGATCATCAACAGAATAAAGCGGACCATAAGCTACGTGAGCCATACGAGATTCATCGGCCCACAAGCCTGTTTGATTGGCAGTATCGCATGCAGCAGCCGATACAACAGGACCATACAACAACGATACCCACGATGAACTGTCCGGTAAATATTCGTACAATAACTTCATGGGGAGATCTACCTGTATCCGATCGTTGCCTTTCCAGACACGACGGATATCGGCATAACCACCGGATACGGGAATGCGTTGAGGTTTTTCCCGGTTTATTCTTACAAGCAGGTAGTTATCGTTAATCCACGAAGGTTTTCGGATGCGAACGGTCATGTATATCGGCGCCTGGGTATGAATTTGAAGGCTTGTCGAAGGCTCGTAAGGGAAATTGGTTTGTTGTTGCACCTCAACCTGTTTTTCCTTCCACGATAATTGTGAAGGAATAAAAAGGTTGACCCACAGCGTGTCGGGGGTATAGCTATAAATCATTTCGCCATATTTTGCATGATTTTCCATGCCTGTACCCACACAACACCAGAACGAATGGTTTACCGTAGAGTAAACACGGTAATGGCAGGGATGCATGGGAGTAAAGTATACAAAGCCACCGCTGTCGCAATGGATAGAAGACAGGATATGATTATACAGCGTACGTTCGTAATAGTCGAGGTATTTTGTCTGTCGGGATGAGAGGAAAAGCAACCGGGTAAGTTTAAGCATGTTGTAGCTGTTACAGGTCTCGGGGCCCTGATTCGACTCGATCATCGAGCTAAAATCGTTCGAGGGATTAAAATGTTCACGAACGCCGTGCCCACCGATAGAAATGGTATATCTGCCGACGACCAGATCCCAGAAAAATCGGGCAGCCTTATCCCATTCAGGATTGTGCGTAGCGTCGGCCACACATTTAAAACCGATAACCTTGGGAATCTGCGTATTGGCATGGAGTCCAGGCAAAATATCTTTGCCCTCGCTATGAGGGGTTGCAGGATAGCTCGATGGGAGAAACGTTGTGCCATGACATAATAACGACTGTTTCCGGTAAGCTGCCCAACCTGTACAAAGACTTCGTTGAGTCCCCCATGCTCGGTAGCCAGGATTTGTTGCACCTGATCGTCGGATAAATTTTGGGTGAGTGTATCGAACCAGTCGGTAAGTTTTACCAGCATATCCAGCGCTTTGGTCTGGTGGGCATACAGGTATGCATCGCGCAGACCAGCAAAAGTTTTGTGCAGGTTGTACAACGGTACCCATCGATTACCAAGCGAAAAGCTGCCTGCATCAATTTTACCGTTGCGTATATCATTCCACAGGCTTTTGCCATCGGGAATGCCCCCGACGTATCCGTCGCCGTTTTTTTGCTGACAACTGTCAATCCAGGCAAGCATGTACTGTATTCTGTGAAGCAACTCAGGCTGGCGAGTAGCTGCATACATCATCGAAAGTGCCGACAGATAATGACCCGCCGTATGGCCATCGAGTCCCATACTTTCCCAGTTGGGATAATTGGGTTTCAGCGGAGCAATACCTGCCTCTTTAAGAAACGGGGCCAGCAACCTGTCGGGATCGAGAGCAAGCAGATATTTTAAATCAGCTTGCTGCGCCTGGTAACAAGGCACTGCCCGGTGTCATCACCACCCGTTCCAGTTCGAAACTTTGCAACGGACTTGCAGCCTCCAACACTGTGGCACTAAAAAATATTACTACTAACTGTAAAAATATTAATTCATATACTTTTTTCTGCAAAATTTTTTTTTTAAATTAGAGGACTAATCATGTTTGGGGATAATATCTTGCAATTTTACCTCAAAAAACATGATTTTGCTATTACCTCCGCTGACATTTCGGGCACAGCTGGTGTGCACCGACAGCAGGGTAATCTATTAATCGAAAGCATAGCCCAACCTTTAGGTCTGTAATCCAAAGGTAACCAAGGAAAAGATAACCCTTACTAATGAATCGGGAAGAAAAAGCCGCAATAGGCAGGCCACCTGTCAATATCCTGATCTATTTCGGGAAAAACTTTTTCTGAAAAATCAACAGCGTAATCACGCCAATGGTAATGGATGCGTCGGCAATATTAAAAACAGGTCGGAAAAAAACAAATTCCTGTCCGCCCCAGAAGGGTATCCATGCGGGTAAGGTTGTTTGGATAATAGGGAAATAAAACATATCCACCACCTTGCCATGCAGGAATCCGGCATATCCGCCTTCGGGCGGAAACATCTGAGCTACTTGATAATAACTTTCGTTGAAAATCAAACCATAAAAAGCACTGTCAATCATATTGCCAATAGCACCGGCAAAAATAAGCGAGATGCAAACTATCAACCCTACAGGAGCATTTTTGCGAATGAGGGTGTAAAGATAATAACAGATGGCACCTATAGCAACCAGTCTGAAAAGGCTTAAAAACAGTTTTGCATGGTCACCGTCGCCCAGCTCAAAACCAAAGGCCATGCCCCGGTTTTCGGTAAAATGTATGATAAACCAGTCGGTTATTTTAAACTCCTGCCCCAGATACATGTGCGTTTTTACCCATATCTTCAACAACTGATCGATAAGCAAAACAGCTATGATAATTATCCAGGCAAGTTGACTTTTACGTTTCATCCGAAAATAATTTTAGTTTATGGTCTAACAACTGCTGAGGGCGCCGAGGAATAGCGCAAAGACCGCAAAGAAAAATTTTTTTGCGCCCTATGCGTATATTTTTGCATTCTTTGCAAAAAGAACATACCCCTCTTGAATTATTAAGTACATAAAAAATCAAAGTCGTCGCGTAGTCGAAGGAATTTTGTTGCATCGACCACACAAAACGACCCCACCGTTTTTTTTTCATCTTCAGGCCATGACAGAGCTAGGATTACTTTGCTCCACCCTGTTTAGCCTCAATGCTGAGGGTAGCATGCGGGACTGCCATAAGCCTTTCCTTGGGGATAAGCTTTCCCGTCTCACGACATATCCCGTAGGTCTTGTTTTCGATACGTACCAGGGCAGCCTGCAAATGCTGTATGAATTTTAACTGGCGTTGTGCCAAACGTCCTGCTTCTTCTTTCGAAAGGGTTGCAGCCCCTTCTTCCAATACCTTGAAAGTAGGAGAAGTATCCTGCGTATCGTTGCTACCCGTTTGTGTGATAGCACTCTTCAGGAGCTCGTAATCCTTCATAGCCTGATCGAGCTTTTCAAGGATAATTTTCTTGAATTCCTCAAGCTCCTCGTCCGAATATCTGGTTTTTTCTGCCATATGGTTTAGGTATTTATGTTAGGTTCTCTTGTATTAGTTGGCACTTATACGTTCTACACGAATGAAAGTTTGTATTTCGTCGTCCAGTTCGACCAGCTTTTTATTGTCATTCACAATTTCGTCGACCATATCGAGTGAGGCGGCCAGCGTTTGCGACGAAATATACTGCCGGTGATTTTCAATAGCATCGTTTATGGCATCGTGCTTAACGATTTCTATTTTTATTTTGTCGGTCACGTCGAAATTACTTTCTTTCCTGATGTTCTGGATACGGTTGATAAGTTCGCGGGCAATACCTTCCTGACGCAACTCTTCGGTAATTTTGATATCGAGAGCAACCGTCACTTTATCCTCCGAGGCAACCAGCCATCCGGGTATATCTTCGGAAATAATTTCAACATCCTCGAGGGTAAGTGGGATGGTTTGGCCGTCAACCACAATCGTTCCCCCACCCTTTTCCTCAAAGGCATAAATATCGTCCTGGGTAAAATTACCAATCACCGTCGTAATTCCCTTCATCAGCTTGCCATACTTGGGCCCCAGGGTTTTAAAGTTGGGTTTAATTTTTTTGATCAGAACCCCTTTGGTATCCTTAATAAATTCAATGTCTTTGACGTTGACTTCGGTAAGGATGAGGTTTTTAACGGCGTTGATCTGTTCGATGATTTTAGGGTCGGTAGCCGGAATAAGGATTTTATGGAGCGGCTGACGTACCTTGATGTTCACCTTGCGCCGAAGACTAAGAACCATGGACGAAATCTGCTGTGCCAGTTCCATTTTTTCCTCCAGATCCTTATCGATATTTTCAGGCTGTGCTACAGGAAAATCGGCCAGATGAACCGAATCGTATTTTTCGCGATGGGTACAACGATTCAGGTCGGTATACAACTTTTCGGAGTAGAACGGAGCGATGGGCGCTGCCAGCTTGGCCACAGTAACCAGACAGGTATAAAGGGTCTGGTAGGCTGCAATTTTATCGGTCGAGTAGGCGCTTCCCCAAAAACGTTTCCGGTTCAACCGTACGTACCAGTTGCTCAGGTTTTCGATCACAAAGTGGGCTATTGCCCTACCCGCTCTGGTAAGATCGTAATTTTGGTAATGCTGGTCAACCTCAGCAACCAAGGTATTGAGCAGGGAGATTATCCAGCGGTCAATTTCGGGGCGCTGCTGCAAGGGAATTTCATCCTCACGGTAGGTAAACCCGTCGATATTGGCATAGAGGGCAAAAAAGGCGTAAGTATTGTACAGGGTGCCAAAAAACTTGCGCATAACCTCGTCGACCCCTTCGATATCGAATTTGAGATTATCCCATGGATTGGCATTAGTAATCATGTACCAGCGCAAGGGATCGGACCCGTATTTTTCAATCACATCGGTAGGTTCAATGGCATTGCCCAGACGTTTCGACATCTTGTTCCCGTTTTTATCGAGCACTAGTCCGTTGGAGATTACATTTCTGAAAGCAACCGAGTCGAAGAGCATGGAAGCAATGGCATGAAGGGTAAAAAACCAGCCACGGGTCTGGTCAACGCCTTCGGCGATGAAATCGGCAGGAAATTCGCCTTTAAGGTCATGCTCAAAGGGGTAGTGCCATTGGGCATAGGGCATGGCCCCACTATCAAACCAAACGTCGATGAGGTCGGGTTCGCGGTACATGGGTTTCCCCGAAGGCGAAACCAAAACAATCTCGTCGACAAAAGGCTTATGCAAATCTATTTTATTATAATTTTCGGTCGAAAAATCATTGGGGTCGAAATCGGCCAGTGGATTACGTGGCATAAGGCCGGCCTCCACTGCTTTTTGGGCTTCGGCTTTGAGTTCGGCCAGAGAACCAATACATTTTTCCTCAGTACCATCGGCCGTACGCCAGATAGGCAGGGGCGTGCCCCAGTAGCGCGAACGCGAAAGATTCCAGTCCTGCAAGTTTTCGAGCCACTTGCCAAAACGTCCGCTCCCGGTCGATTCGGGTTTCCAGTTGATGGTCTGATTGAGCTGGATCATTTTATCGCGGTAGGCCGTTGTCTTAATAAACCACGAATCGAGCGGATAATAAAGAACAGGTTTATCGGTTCGCCAGCAATGAGGATAACTGTGAATGTATTTTTCAATTTTAAAGGCTTTGTTTTCGGCCTTTAGCTTGGTAGCAATATATACGTCGACTGTTTCATCATCCTCGGTAAGGTTGGGATCGTAGGCATTTTTGACATAACGGCCGGTAAGGTCGCCGCAACCTTCGATGAATTTTCCCTGTTTATCCACCAGGGTGAGCGATCCCAGCCCATATTGTTTGGCTACACGATAGTCGTCGGCACCAAAGCTGGGGGCAATATGCACAATACCCGTACCATCCTCGGTAGTAACAAAATCGCCACATACTACCTTAAAAGCATCGCCTTGGGCGGGTTGCTGGTAGGGCAAAAGTTGCTCGTAACGGATATGCTCGAATTGGCGGCCTTTATATTCGGCCAAAACACGATAGGGTATCTGTTTGTCGCCCTTCTGGTAAGTATTAAAATCAAGATCTTTGTTTTTTTCGGGAAAATAAACCGGCATCCGGTCTTTGGCCAGGATCACGGTTATGGGCAATCCCGTATAGGGATTGAATGTACGCACCTTCACATAGTCGATATCGGCACCTACTGCCAGTGCAGTGTTCGATGGCAATGTCCAGGGCGTGGTGGTCCAAGCCAAAAAGTACACATCGGTATCGGTATCGGTGAAAAGAAACTCCGAATCCTGATTGCGTATTACCTTAAACTGGGCTACTACCGTAGTATCTTTGACGTCGCGGTAACAACCGGGCTGGTTAAGTTCGTGCGAACTAAGCCCCGTCCCCGCTGCCGGCGAATAGGGCTGAATACTGTACCCTTTGTAAAGCAGTCCCTTTTCATACAATTTTTTCAGCAGAAACCACAGCGACTCTATATATTTATTATCGTAGGTAATGTAGGGATCGTTCATGTCGATCCAGTAGCCAATCCTCTCGGTAAGTTCCTCCCATTCGCGGGTGTATTTCATTACCTCACGGCGGCAAATCTGGTTGTATTCGGCTACACTTATTTTTTTTCCTATATCTTCTTTCGTAATGTTGAGCATTTTTTCTACGCCCAGCTCTACAGGCAAACCGTGCGTGTCCCATCCAGCCTTACGCTTTACGTAATAGCCTTTCATGGTTTTATAACGGCATACCACATCCTTAATCGTACGTGCCATCACATGATGAATGCCAGGCATACCATTGGCCGAAGGTGGCCCTTCGTAAAAGATAAAAGGTGTATGCCCCTTGCGCTGTTCCAGCGACTTCTCAAAGGTATGTTCTTTCTTCCAACGTTCAAGAATTTCCTTGTTGATGGCCGATAAATTAAAATCGCGATATTCCGCAAACTTCATACGCTAAACACCTATATATTAAATACTTACACACTATTTCAAAAGGGTATTTTACCCTAAAAAATCATGCAAAGATAGACGCATGTATTAAAAAAAAAAAGATTTTTTGGTCGGCGGTGAGGTGATGGGTTATCTAATTCTCTTAACATCGGCCTTGAGATTGTCCAATAGGTATTTAAAAACACACATCGATAATCGCAAAAATCCCATATTCATTAAATCGCCCTATTCAACCTAGGTTTTTTCCCGGAGGGTTTGCCAAAATGTTAAGGGTTATTTTGTTGTTATAAATTTCGGTTTTCGAAAAATTTATCCCCCCTCCAATTTGCAGGATTGTTGATGATATAACGGGTTATGTTTTGAAACGATTTGGTATCGCGAATGATGTGATCGTAAAAACGGGTTTGCCACGCAAATTCCAACCCCAAACGATGGGCGTGTTTTGTAACGGCCGATTTGTAGGAACCCACAATGGACGAAATGGAATTTTTGCCAATATTTTGAAATCGTTGTTGCCCGATGGTTTTTTCGATTGGTTTTTCCGTGAATATATCGGTTGGTATATCCGTTGGTAGAGACAAGGCATGTCCTGTCTCTACATTATCGTTATCGTTATCGTTGCCGTTTTCCGTCAATATCAAAATCCCGTGCACGTGATTGGGCATGACCACAAACGCCCCCAATTCCACGTTTGGGGCGTGATGCGGTATTTCGTGCCATAATATATCGGCAATAACCCCCACATTCGACAATACCATTTTTCCATTATTAATTTTACCGAAATAATGCACACGGTTTTGGGTGCAAATGGTAATGAAATACGCCCCCGCCCGTCGGTAATCCCAATACGGATGGCGGGCCGACGGTATGCGGTATTTGTTTTTAAATTTTTCCATGGTTTTGGTGGTTGGGGTCGCCGATTATTTTTTAATCAAACGTAATAATCCTATTATTGTACCAAAAGTATAAAAAAATCACCAATCCACTATACCTTGCCAATATCTGTTCATGTCATGCCATTTCCCGAAACCTCGCCTTTGGGTAAGCTAACATAGGGATACAAACCGAAAGTTGATTATTCGGACGTTAGGGGGCATGGGTTGCTGTCTGACCGTGCGGTGAGGTACATTTTTTTGATGCTAACACCTGGAACGATTGATTGGGATAGTCAATAGCAACGACGGTTTGGGCAGGGATTTCGCCAAGTTTTGCAACAAAACGAAAAAAACAATGTTATACAGAGGTTACAGACTGAAAAATGCAATCGATACGAAAACTTTTGATAGTCAACCGTGGGGAGATAGCGAGGCGGATCAACCGTACTGCGCACAAAATGGGCATATTTACAGTTGCCCTGTGGACGGAAGGCGACCGATCGTTGCAATATGTAGCCGAATCCGATGAGGCTGTACCATTGCAAGGCAACAGCATAGAAGACACCTATCTCAACATCGATACTCTACTGGCCATAGCCCAAAACAGGGGTTGCGATGCCATACATCCGGGGTATGGATTTTTGTCGGAGAATCCGGTATTTGCGCGGCGGTGTATTGAAACCGGAATTACCTGGGTAGGGCCATCGCCCGAAGCAATGGAGTTGCTGTCCAACAAGGTATCATCGGGTCGACTGGCAGCCTCGTTAGGAATACCCACCATACCCACCGTTACGGGATCGGCGGATGAGCTGGCCGCACGTTGCGAGGCTATGCCTTACCCCTTGCTTATCAAAGCCGCCAGTGGTGGGGGAGGACGTGGCATGAAAATCGTCCGTGACCGCAGCGAACTGGATCGTCAGCTGCAGGCAGCAGCTTTTGAAGCGCAATCGTACTTCGGCAATGCTACGCTTTTTGTTACTCCCTATTTCGAACGGGTAAGGCATGTAGAAGTACAAATTGTAGCCGACCGATGGGGGAATGTCGTTCATCTGTTCGACCGTGAATGCAGCATCCAACGAAGATATCAGAAGATTGTAGAAGAAGCCCCCTGCCTTTCTATACCCCAGTCGGTGCGGGAACGCATGATGGCCGATGCCGTAACACTGGCACGTAAAGCCGGTTACGATAACGCCGGTACGGTCGAATTCATGGTATTGCCTTCGGGCGAATACTATTTTCTCGAGGTCAATACCCGCATTCAGGTCGAACATCCGGTTACCGAACAAATTACAGGCATCGACATTGTAGAATGTCAGCTTCGGTCGGCCCGGGGCGAAAAACTCCCCTGGCGTCAGGACGATATCCGTGTTCATGGGCACGCAATCGAATGCCGGATCTGCGCCGAAGACCCCGCAAAACAGTTCCTCCCCGCCGGTGGAGAAATACTGCGGTTTGAGGTACCTGATAAACCATTCGTCCGGCTTGAGGCCGACGTTACCAATGGACAGGACGTTAATCTGGATTTTGATTCGCTGCTGGCCAAAATCATAGTTTACGGCACCGACCGTCAACAGGCCATACAGCGTATGGCCGAAACCCTCAACAACACCCTGCTGCAGGGTTGCGCCTCAAACCTCGCCCTGTTGCGATCGGTATTCCATCATAACGATTTAAGACAAAACAATATTTATACTGCCTGGCTCGAACAACAGCTATCCCCGCTGCTGAAACATATCGAAGCGGAATACCGGCTAAAATATATCGAAGCGGTGCTACTGGGGACTGCTGCTTTTGTCCATCATGAACATCGCACCCCAAACCTTACAACAGCCTATGCCCGCTGGTATGGACGCTGGCGCCTGTTGCCCCGACTTAACCTACGCATTGCCGACGAAGACTTACATCTGCAATACTACTACGATCTGCAGCACAATATTGCAGTTGTTGAATATAATCATCAGCAATACCGTATATTCTTTAGCGATGATGCCCGACACCCTGACTGCTTTAGTGCCGGGATTATTCCCCCGGGTCAATCGTCCGAAACCGAACGTTACGAAGTGTATTATAGCCTCGACAGCGCAGGACGGTTGTTTATCGAAGCCAACGGGAAAACGGCAGAGGTCGGAATACTTTATCGCTTTCTCAACACCAAGGAACACCGCTGGCTGAGACCAGAAACAGCCCTGCATCCTTCGTCCGACGAAAACAGCATAGTAGCCCCTATACCCGGTAAAGTGGCCAAAATATTCATTGCCGAAGGACAACAAGTACAACCGGGTGACTTGCTGGCCATCATAGAATCCATGAAAACCGAAAACAAACTAACGGCCATAAAAGAAGGAGTGGTCGAAGGAATACTTGTCAAGGCCGGAGAAACCGTAAAGGCCAATCAGACCCTATTCGTGATCAGTACAAACTAAATCTCATAAAATATGCAAACATTTCATCATCCGTTATTGAAAGAACATCATCATGCGCTCCGGGAACAGGTTCGTCATTTTGCCGAGACAGAAATATATCCCCGGGTTGCGGAGCTCGACGAGAAAGCTATTTTTTCCGAACATCTTACCCGACGAATGGGGGAATTGGGATTATTTGGAATGTGTATCCCCGAAGAATACGGGGGCCGTAATCTCGATACGCTTTCTTACATCATTGCCGTAGAGGAGTTGGCACGTATCGACGGTTCACAGGCGGTAACTGTAGCGGCCCACAATTCGCTGGGGCTGGGACCTATCGATCGCTACGGCACCCCCGAACAAAAAAAACGCTATTTGCCCCAGCTGGTCGATGGTACAAGGCTTTGGGCTTTTGGCCTCACCGAACCCAATGCTGGTTCGGATGCTAAAAACATTGCTACCCGTGCCGACAAAACCGCCGAGGGTTGGGTTATCAACGGAGAAAAAATATTTATCACCAACTCATCCTCATCGCTGGCTTCGGGTATAACCCTGCTTGCCTGTACGGGCGAACAATCGGGCAGAAAAATGTATTCTACCCTGCTGGTCGAAAGCAATACCCCCGGCTACAAAAAAGAACCCATACTGAATAAAATGATGTGGCGCGCTGCTGACACAGGACGGGTGTATTTTAACAATTGTAAGATACCCCATGAAAACCTGCTGGGCGAGGAAGGACAGGGGCTGCGAATTATGCTCGAAACCCTTGACTCGGGACGTCTTTCCATAGCAGCTATGGGACTGGGACTGGCACAGGGTGCTTACGAACTGGCCGCAAAATATGCCAAAAAGCGCGTTCAATTCGGCAAAACACTTATCCAATTTCAGGAAATAAGTTTTAAGCTGGCTGAAATGCAGGTAAAACTTGAACTTGCCCGCAATACGCTGTATCATGCCTGCTGGCTTAAGGATCAGGGCTTACCTTTCGGCCGCGAAGCTGCCATTATCAAACTCTATACCTCCGAGATTGCTAAGGAAATTGCCGATCAGGCCCTACAAATCCATGGGGGTTATGGACTCATTAAATCGTCGGATATCGAACGCTTTTACCGCGATCAGCGCATACTGCAGATAGGCGAAGGTACCTCCGAAATTCTAAAACTGGTCATAAGCAAATATGTGTAATATCTATGATTGAGGGATTTTCGAGATTGTCAAAATCCGAACGGCGCAACAGCCTTGTCGAACATGGGGTTATCACGCCCGAACAGCTGCAGCTGTTAGAGGCTTTTGACCTGCAAAACGAAAACCAGGCGGCGATCGATCATATAGCAGAAAATACAGTAGCCAACTACTACCTGCCCATGGGTATAGTCCCCAACGTATACATCAACGGACGTCATTACTGGGTGCCGATGGTGACCGAAGAAAGTTCGGTAATAGCAGCAGCCTCGTATGCGGCAAAATTCTGGTCGCGCCTGGGAGGATTCCGGACAAATGTAAAAGGAACCACTAAGGTCGGACAAATTCATTTTTTCTGGTCGGGCGATGCTTCAACCATAGATCCCCTGTGGCCCGAACTCAAGGATCTACTGATCAAAAGCAGCCAATATCTGAGCGAAAATATGCAAAAACGAGGAGGTGGCATTACCGACATAGAATATTCGGACCTTTCGCACCTCATCCCCCGGTACCATCGTATCCATGTATTTTTCAATACAGCTGACGCCATGGGGGCCAACTACATTAATTCGTGCCTCGAGGCCATGGCCAGAGAAATTCCCGGATTCATGGCCAGGCATTTCCACAACGACCTGTCCCGGTGCGAAATAAACATGGCTATATTGTCGAACTATACTCCCGAATGCATGGTTGAATGTGGGGTTGAGTGTCGAATCGAAGAACTGGAAACGATTTCGGGGAATCTGGGATACGAAAAATTTGCCGAAAAATTTTCAAAGGCTATTGCCATTGCCAGTGTTGACCCCTACCGGGCGGTTACCCACAACAAAGGAATATACAACGGAATAGATGCAGTAGTACTGGCTACCGGCAACGATTTCAGGGCTGTTGAATCCTGCGGACATGCCTATGCTGCTCGTGACGGACATTATACTTCCCTTTCGCAATGCACGGTCGAAGACGGTATTTTCCAGTTCAGCCTTCAAGTACCTATGGCTATCGGTACGGTAGGAGGTCTTACACGGGCTCATCCCATGGCTGCCTTGGCCATTGAAATACTTGGCAAACCCTCGGCCGAAGAACTTATGCAGATTGCTGCCGCTATGGGTATGGCCAATCATTTTGCTGCTATCAGAGCATTGGTTACTACCGGCATTCAGAAAGGACATATGAAAATGCACCTGAGCAAAATACTTCAACACCTGCAGGCTACACCCCACGAAACCGATGAAGCCATGAAATATTTTGCCTCCCGTGAGGTAAGCTATAAAGCTGTTGCCGATTTTTTGCAAAATATCCGTTCAAAAACATAAAAAAGTGCATGGAGAATAATTTTCGGGCCAATGGCAAACTATTGCTTACCGGCGAGTATGCCATTATCTTTGGTGCTACAGGGCTGGTGCTGCCTCTGAATCGTTTTCAGGAGATGCAGGTAAACAAAATCAAAGAGCCACAGCCCCGCCTGTACTGGAAAGCCTACGACGTAAATGGTCTGTGGTTCGAAGCTCAATGGTTGTTGCCCGACTTTTCGCTGCATACCACCTCTAACCCCGACAAGGCTGCGTATGTGCTCATGCTACTGCAGGCAATACGCAACGAAAAACCGGCATTCCTTGCTGATGAATTTTCGTACGTCGTCACCCATTTCTGCAACTTCGACATACACTGGGGATTGGGCAGCAGCTCCACCCTGCTGGTTAATCTGTGCCGCTGGGCTATGACCGACCCTTTTCGAATCTATTTCAAATTATTCCACGGATCGGCTTACGATATTGCCGCTGCCCAAATTAACAGTCCCCTGATCTATAATCTCTCTAACAACCAGCCCCATATCCAATCCGTTTCTTTTAACCCCCCTTTTCTCGACCAAATAATGATCATCTACAGCGGAAGAAAACAGGATACCCGCAAGGCCATTGCCCATATCAAAACGTTCGACGAAAACATCATTAACCGTATCTCGCAACTGACCCTAAAATTCGTCAGTACCACCGATATACACCAAAGCATGGAAATTGTCAGGGAACATGAAATACTTATAGGCCAACAGATAGGCGAACAACCCATACAGGAAAAATATTTTTCCGACTTTCGTGGCCAAATAAAATCGCTGGGCGCCTGGGGAGGCGATTTTTGGCTTGCTATTTCGGAAATGTCGCAATCTGAGGTGACCAATTACTTTGACCGAAAAGGCTATCGTACGGTATTCCCCCTCAAAACTTTTATGATGTAAACCATCGATAAATAAAATATTTTGATGGACACAACCCAAAATAAGCCAAATCAACCCCAGAAAAACTATTTTTACTTTTGAATTAAAAATACGAAACGACCATGTTGATGCAGTAAACACAACAAACCAAATGAAACAAACTTGCTAGTTTCAGCCGGCCGAGAGGCGAATAAATGAATGTAAGTATAACCAAAAGATAGTCAGTAATTTAAAGATTATTTTACGAATAAAAAAACTATAACGATGCGCAGTTTTCATGTCAAATGGAAAAGTCCCTCCAACATAGCCCTAGTGAAATACTGGGGCAAAAACGGATATCAGCTGCCGGCCAATGTTTCCTTAAGTATGACGTTATCGGAGGCGGTCTCAACCACCGAGGTTCGTTTTACACCCTTGCCCGATGGACAGGGACCAAGGGTTCAATTTAGCTTTGATGGGCAGCCCCATGAATTATTTCAGCAAAGGATCGAAAAATACCTGCAATATCTGGCCGACAACGAGATGCCTTTTCTGCGACATTATCAGCTGGATATCACGAGTCACAACAGTTTTCCACATTCTTCGGGCATTGCCTCTTCGGCAGCATTTATGAGTTCGCTGGCCTTGTGTCTATGCAGTGTGGAGGAACAACTGCAGGAAGGCATAGGCTATGCTTTTTTCGAACGCGCTTCGTTTATAGCCCGTCTGGGATCGGGCAGTGCAGCACGTTCGGTTTACGGCGGATACGTAAGCTGGGGACGAAACATGTATGTACCCCATTCGTCCGACGAATATGCGACTCCTATCAACAAAAGGGTACATCCAACATTCCTCAGCTATGCCGATGCCATTGTCATTGTTTCGGATCAGCCGAAAGCCATATCCAGTTCGGCCGGGCATAAGCTCATGGAAAATCATCCATATCGACTGATCCGTTACCGGCAGGCCAACATCCACCACGAGGATCTGCTACAGGCACTACTGTGTGAAGACAGGCAACGCTTTGCCGAAATCGTCGAAAACGAGGCCCTGCAGCTTCATGCTTTACTGATGACGTCAGTGCCCTCGTACATCCTGATGGAACCCGCTACGCTGCATGTCATTCAACTGGTGCGTCAGTTGCGTAAAGAAACCTCCATTCCGGTCTGTTTCACCCTCGATGCCGGACCAAATGTTCATATTCTCTATGCGAAGGACGATGTTAATGTTGTTGAAGACTATATTCGCAATCAAATATTACCGAATCTCCCCCATCCAGCAAGGGTGCTATACGACCATACGGGTAACGGACCCGAACAGATATTTTTTCAAACCCTCGACTAAAAAATCATGACTCCGGCTAAAATCCTTCTATTTGGAGAATATACGGTGCTGGTAGGTTCGCAGGCATTTGCCATTCCCTATGCCGATTTTTCCTGCCGCATCAGCCGGTGCGACACGGGATTTGCTTCCCAAAATCCGTTATCGGACTTTGTTAGCTATCTGTTGTCGCATCCTCAGCAATATGCTTTTCTCGATTTGGAAAGACTCCGGGATGACCACCAACATGGGCTTACGATCATTTCCGATATACCCGTTCAATATGGAGTAGGAAGTTCGGGGGCTGTAACGGCCGAGATATACCGTCAGTATGTGAAAAGACAGGATAAGCCTCTACATCAAGTCAAAGCAGAACTGGCTGCAATGGAACGTTTTATGCACGGCAATAGTTCCGGCATCGATCCGCTGGTTTGCCTCTACCAGAAACCCCTGATTTTTAGGCACGAGGGAACCATACAGATCATAAACCATCCCATCGCATCGCCCTGCCACGTGTTTTTAATCGATACACAGGTAAAAGCTCCCACCCGCGATTATGTACTGCGCTTTTTGGAAGATTACCGGCACAACAAGCCCTTTATCCAGAAGATTCAACAGCTCACAGCGCTGGTGAATGAATGTACTGATGCTTTTCTGAGTTCCTCCCCACAATTTACGGACATGATAAAAAAACTAAGCCAGCTGCAGCTCAATCTGTTCCCCTTCCTATTTCCTCCGAAAATAATTGACCACCTAAGAGGTGGCATGGAAAAGGACTTGTTTTACGCCAAGTTGTGTGGTTCGGGCGGCGGCGGCTTTGCCCTCGCATTTACCACCAACCTCGATGCTGCACAGCAATATTTTACGTCGAAACAAATCCCTATGCGGGAGGTGCGTCTGACACCGAAAGACGATTCTATGGGTTGGGGATGATTCTTTTGTACAATTTCTCTGAAAATATCGATGGAAACACAGCCCTGCCGGGGATCGGTGATGGTTTCTCAACGCTTAGCATCTGACAGATGCTAAGCGTATGAATATTTGGTAAGATTGTCCACCTAAAATCTGTTCTTGAAATAAACCTATCAGGGGATCAAATGGAGCAAAAAATCCAGTTGTTTTTAAATTTCTCTTATCTCAAAATTTCCTTCAAAATCAAGTCTTAATCCAAATACCTTATGCTTGGGCACAATCCTAAGAATTGAAGACAAATAATGCCTTGAAAAATTTCGGTTGTTATCATTCCCCAATTTCTTTTAAAAGGTTTTCGGTTTCTTGTTCAATGATTTGTTGCAGAGGCGGATAATTATCCGTCTCTGCAACAGCAGGCATATTTGCGTACGTATTTATGTGCGGCACATTTAATGCGTCATTATTCCATTTAATTGGATTATCAAAAATATATTGTCTGATAGCATTTAATTCCTTGTTGTTACGGATAATTCTGTCGTGATACCTGGGTTGCCATTCAAATTCAATATGATTCTGATTGGCAAATCGTTTTACGGAAGATTTGTAGGCACGTATAACCGCACCCAAATTTTTGGATTGCACACCAAATCGGTTGGGTTGCCAATCTTTCTTTTCAGGACGATTAAAAAACAATATACCATGAATGTGATTGGGCATTACAACAAATTCATCCAATTCCACAAATGGATGATGTTTTGGGATTTCCATCCAATAATCAATGGCGATTTGCCCAATGATGGACGGCCGTATACGATTGTGCCAAAATAACATTGCCGATTTTTTGTGCAAAT
>Ga0209162_1001001_pt1 | contig 29256 bp, 24 predicted proteins | sample YNPNPMetaG_FD_187121 | JGI IMG/M metagenome (GOLD analysis project Ga0209162, IMG submission 187121) | Anoxygenic and chlorotrophic microbial mat microbial communities from Yellowstone National Park, USA - YNP NP MetaG (SPAdes) (version 2) ...
CTCTGGAATGACAGAAATAACAACCCGTTCCGGCTTAGCAGGTGTGCCCCAATACGCATCGTTGCGCACCAAAACAATTTCCTGCCCTTGCGTCCAGTGATCCAGCTTGAACGGGCCCGTGCCATTGGCAATCTTGGTGAATGGATCTTCTTCTGAAGTCATCGCATAGTAATTCTGCCAGGTATCACAGGAACCATCCCATCCACCATTCTCCGCCACCCATTGCTGATCCATGACTGAGCCCCAACTGTTTGCAATAGTCGGCAGGAATGGTCCCCATGGCTGCGCCAGCTTGAAAGTTACCGTGCCGGCGGCATCATCCGCAACGATGTGAGACTTGACTGTTTCACAAGCCTCTTTTAATTTTGCGGGATCAGCTTTTGCCAACGCTTCCCGGTCATCATAGAGGTTTCCTTCTTCATCAACCAACAAGGAAACGTCATCTATGCCAACACCAAGAATGGGTTCGGTTAGCAGCCATTGCGGGGAAGCCGTGCCGCCCTGCAACAAACCGCGCTGGAAGGAATACGCCACATCTGACGGCGTCAGATCCCCGCCTTCGTGGAACTTAACCCCTTGCCGAATCTTAAAAGTCCAAGTGGTGCCATCGTCTGACACCTCCCAGGATTCAGCCAATTGCGGAACAAATTTATCGGTAGCGATACCATCATAGAACACGAGCGTTTCATACACGTTCTGGATAACTTCCCCACTGGCGGTATCGTATGCGAGCGCCGGATCTAAGGTGTCCATATCTCCAATTGTTGCCTGAATAATTGTATTTGGATTCTTGGCACCCTCCGTCTTGTACATGGTGGCATAGTAATCTCCAGCAAAGATGGGATTCAAAATACGCCCCTGCAACCACTTTTGTTCAAAGCCATGCGAAGTAGCGAGAGCAAGGGGAATACCGGGCGCCGTTTCATAGTAAAGTTGATTGAATTGCTTGTAAATTTCGTGACGCTTAGCAGGATCGACTTCAGCCACGCCTTTATCCAGCAATTCCTTGAATTGCGCCTTAAGTTCATCAGGCATATTTTGACGTCCGCCATATGCTCCAGTGGTATAAGGTTGATACCAGTTGTGCGGGTCATGAATATCTTCCTGCCAACCAGCAGTCATAATGGGAATTTGTTTTGCGCGCTGAGCCGCCAAATAGGCAGGCCAGGGTAATCCAAGGATTTCCACTACAAATTTCTCATTAATCTCAGCCAGATTAGCAGCCATGATCTCTGCTACAATTTGGCGCGTCGTATTACCCTGGTTGTACAGCATCTGCAAACGGAAACCGGTTGTCCAAACGTCTCCTTCGGGGTCATCTCCAGCAGGGATACCATCTTTATCTAAATCCGCCAGCTTGAATTCTTCCTCTGCTTTGGCAAGGTCCAGCGTATAATGCGGCGCTTGTGGATCGTAACCCGGCATTCCCGGTAATGGTAAACTGACGGCTTGTACAGCCTCACCGCGGTATACATCGTTGATGAAAGTCTCCCAATCAAATGCGTAACTGAACGCTTTGCGAATATGTACATCAGCAAAGAAATCGGGAGGGATACCATTCCCATCAAGCTTACCCGAACCAATGAATGGGTTGGCAGGCTGCTGAGGTTGGCAGGCAGCCAGCACCATGCTGGCAAGGACCAGCAAGGACACAGCAAGATACAATTTACGCATTTTTTCTCCTCCGAACTCAAAATTTAGTTTGTTGCACTCAAAACGACAAAAAGGGTAACGGCATAACACACCACTCAAGAAATCAGTCATTCAACGAATTGATCACCTCCTTTCATCAGACCCCTAAACCAGGTGGCAGGCAACCCAATGACCTGGGCTTATCTCACGAAATTCGGGCTTGGCTTCAGCACAAACCGCCTGCGCCAGCGGACAGCGCGTGCGAAAGCGGCAGCCTGAGGGCGGATTGACCGGCGAAGGCACATCGCCCTGCAAAATAATCCGTTGACGTTTTTGCTCCGCCACAGGGTCTGGAATTGGCACCGCTGAAAGCAGCGCTTGCGTATACGGGTGAAGCGGGTGATGATACAATTCAAAGCGGTCGGCAAGCTCAACGATCACCCCCAGATACATCACCGCCACGCGATCGCTGATGTGCCGCACCATAGAAAGATCGTGCGCAATAAACAGATAGGTCAACCCAAATTCTTTTTGCAGGTCTTCCAAGAGATTCACGACTTGCGCCTGAATTGAAACATCCAATGCTGAAATTGGTTCATCACAAACAATAAAAGCGGGCTGCAATGCCAATGCCCGCGCAATACCAATACGCTGCCGCTGCCCTCCAGAGAACTCGTGGGGATAACGAGAAGCAAAATCCGGATTCAAATTGACTAGTTTCAATAAATCAGCAACTCGATCGCGAACTTCTGAGCGAGGCACAGTGCCATGCACCAGAAACGGTTCGCCGACAATATCGCCAATGGTCATGCGCGGATTCAAGCTGGCATAAGGGTCTTGGAAAATCATTTGCATTCGCCGCCGCATTCTGCGCAGAGGCTCACCTTTCAAAGCAGTCAGATCAATCCCATCGAAAAACACTTTGCCGGCAGTCGGGCGATAAAGCTGTAAAATCACTCTACCAGTAGTAGATTTGCCACAGCCCGACTCACCTACCAAACCCAATGTTTCTCCTTTAAACACCTCAAACGAAATATCATCTACAGCATGAACTGCGCCAACCTGTTGACGAATTATCCCCCGATATATCGGGAAATACATCTTAAGATTCTCAACCCGCAAGAGAACGTTATTCTCCGCGCTCATGAACGCTGCCTCCCGCTTCTGACGTCCACCCAACAAGCAACTCGATGTCCCGGAGAAACCTCCTCTAGAGTCGGATTTTGTTGCCAACAAGGTTCAACACTGTAACTGCAACGAGGAGCAAAGGGACAAGCTTTCGGTTTCTGAAAGAGAATTGGCGGTAATCCTTCTATCGAAGACAGTTTCCGCTGTCCGTCTTCTGTAATTTTAGGCAAACTACCCAGTAAACCAATTGTATAAGGATGTAATGGATTGGCATAGAGTTCCTTAACCGGCGCTTCTTCGATGATATAGCCGCCATACATGACACTTACCCGGTCAGCCAAGCCGGCAATAATTCCCAAATCATGCGTGATCCAGATGATCGCCATCCCCAGCTCATCACGCAGCCGTTTAACCAGTTCAACAATCTGCGCCTGAATGGTAACGTCCAGCGCCGTAGTCGGCTCATCTGCAATTAAAATCTGTGGATTACAAGACAGCGCCATGGCGATCATCACACGCTGACGCATGCCGCCGGAGAACTGATGCGGATAATCACTCAGACGTTCTCTTGCATTTGGAATTCCCACCATTGAAAGAAGCTGCGCCGCACGATCACGGGCTTGCCGCTGTGTCATCCCCATATGAAGCATAAGAGGTTCTTCCAACTGCCGCCCAATCGTCAAAACGGGGTTCAACGAAGTCATCGGATCCTGGAAAATCATGCTGATTTTGGCGCCGCGTATCTGACGTATCTCCTCATCACTTATTTTTAGCAGGTCTTTCCCCTGGTAAATAGCCTGACCAGCAACCACCTTTCCGGGGGGCGAAGGAATCAGACGCAGCATGGACATTACCGTAACGCTCTTTCCGCAGCCGCTCTCGCCCACAATGCCAAGCGTCTCGCCTTCCTTCAAGCTGAACGAAACGCCATTGACTGCATGGATCAAGCCTTCACGGGTGCGGAATTGTGTTTCAAGATCAGCAACCGTTAGCAAATCGGGCATGCACGATGTTCCTTTTTGTTCAGTAAGATGGGAAAAATCACGAAATGATACCCTCTAACCTATCCTTTGTCTTCTCAGTGCTGAGTTCATTTTAATATCAAAATAAGGGATTGTCAAATGCAACCATGCCAGCATTCGGCTGGTAAAATTGTGAGGCAAAAGCTATACTTAAATCCCATGCTACACAGATGAGCAAATCCACCTCTCATTTTGGAGCGATAATGAACATCGTAGTCGTAGTCTTTTTTGCCCACCCTGATGATGAAACCATGTTGTGCGGCGGGACGCTGGCATTGTTGTCCTCGCTAGGCGCACAGATACATTACCTTTGCGCCACGCGCGGCGAAGGCGGCGAAGTGGGCGAACCTCCCCTTTGCACACGGGAAGAACTGGGGCAGTTGCGCTCGGCAGAGCTTGCCTGTGCCATTGAACAACTAGGCGGTAATAACCTGACATTTTTAGGTTACACCGACCCTGAACCAGACGCAGATGGCGTTTTGCAGCCCTACGCAGAGAATGTTGATGAAGTTATCAACAAGTTATGCGCTTATCTTCACCGCACCAAACCACAGGCATTATTAACACACGGCACAAACGGCGAGTACGGACACCCGGCACATGTTCTTTGTCATCAAGCCGCTGTCGGCGCAATCCGGCAACTGGGAAGCAAAGCACCGCTCTTGTATACTTTTCAGGCTGCCTTTGAGGAACATCCCAGACCCCGCCTGTGCAATCAGGATGATCCCGCCGATCTCATTCTGGACTTGCCACCCGAAATTGTGCAAAGAAAAACTGCCGCCGCCTTGTGCCACCGCACCCAGCATGCACTCTTTGTCCGCAACCGCTCGCGAGAAGTCGGACGCCAGCTTACTGTTCCTGAGGTCATTGTAACCACCGAGAGCATCCACCGTGTCCATCCTCCAGCTCATCCACCGCAGGATGAGCTGGCATCGCTGTTACTGAAAAGCGGCTGTGCCCGGCGGGCATAGAAAGCGGCTGAGGAAATTTACATCTCCAGAACAATGGTTACCGGCCCATCGTTTTCAATCGTGACCAGCATATGCGCGCCAAACTGACCGCACTGAACCATAACTCCTTGAGAACGCAGGTTCTCGGCAAAAATGTCCACCAGCGGGCTGGCAAGATCAGGAGGCGCAGCATCTGTGAAAGAAGGACGGTTCCCTTTACGCGTATCTGCATAGAGTGTAAACTGCGAAACAACAATTGCTTCCCCTTTAACATCAAGCAGCGAAAGGTTCATTTTCCCCTGTTCATCCTCAAAGATGCGCAGCATAGCAATCTTGCGCGCCATCGCTTGCGCCGTTTCCGAGCGGTCTTGTGGTCCAACTCCCAAAAGTATCACCAATCCCTGACCGATACTCGCAATAACCTTTCCTTCTACCGCTACTTTGCCATGACGAACACGCTGCACGACAGCTCGCATACACAATCCTCCATCCCTGCAAGTATCATTACAGAACATTATACTCTCCCGCTGTTAAATACACACCCTTGCAATGCTAAGCTTCATCCGAGGAGACCTCCCAAGCATAACACTGGTATTCAACTGAATTTTATGGGATAATAGTCCCACACTTTTCAATTTCTTCAACAAAGGTCATATTTGGTTATGAACATGCGGTATCGAATCATTGCCAACCCGGTCGCCAATAAAGGGGGCAGCGAAAAAATTCTGCCCGGTGTAGAAAAAGAACTCAAAGCAAAAGGGCTAAACTACGATCTGGTAAAAACCCGGCATGCCTGGCATGCTGCCGATTTAGCACAGCAGGCGGTCGCTGCCGGCTATGATGTTGTTGTTGCAGCCGGCGGGGATGGTACAGTGAATGAAGTCATCAATGGTTTGCTGCTGGCAAAAGATGCCGGGTTAGGCAGCGCCGCATTGGGTGTCATCCCTATCGGGCAGGGTAATGACTTCTGTTTTGGTATGGGGCTTCCGACCAACTGGAAAGCAGCCATTGGAGTACTGGCGCAAGGTCAACGCAGACTGATTGATGTGGGATACATTCGTGGCGGACTGTATCCGGCAGGGCGTTTTCTGGGCAATGGCGCTGGAATTGGATTTGACGCCTCGGTAAATATCGTTTCTCGGGGGTTGAAACTGACCGGCTTCCTATCTTACTTCGTTGCCGCTCTGAAAACCCTTTTCCTTGATTTTCACGCTCCCAAAATGGAAATCATCCTGGATAATCAGACTCTTGTCCAGGAAACGCTGATGGTCTCCATCATGAACGGACGACGCATGGGTGGAGGTTTTTTGATGACACCACAAAGCCAGCCCGATGACGGCTTGTTTGACATTTGCGTTGCCAACAAAACATCTCCATTTCGTGCTCTGACAATCATCCCAAGTTTCTTTAACGGTACGCAGGCTGTACATAAAAAAATCATTCATTTTCACCGCAGCCAACGGGTCACTGTGCGTGCCCTGACGGACAACCTGCCCTGTCATGCTGATGGCGAGGTTATTTCTACCCGCAGCCCTGAATTGTCATTGGAGATTGTCCCTGGTGCACTTGAGTTGATTGTTCCTCCAGCACGAACTATCAAACCACCAAAAACAAAAAAGCAAAACAGAACTTAAAGCCGGACGGCATCCATTGCGTAACGTCGGCATACATTTGTTGTTTAACAAATAAAACTCTTAAAGGATTCTTCTATGTCTAAATTGCGCATTGTTGTCAATCCGGCAGCCGGAAAAGGTCGGGCAGTCAAACTGCTACCAGTGATCGAAAAGGAACTCAAGCAATTTCCACTGGAATATGAAATCTGCCTGACTGAATATCCCTGGCATGCAGCGAAGCTTGCGGAAGAAGCGGTGACATTGGGTTATGACGTGGTAGCCGCCGGCGGCGACGGCACTGCCAATGAAGTGTTGAACGGCATCATGCTTGCCCGGAACAGCGGACTGGGTACCAGCCGCATGGGGGTCTTACCCATTGGGCGGGGCAACGACTTTGGCTTCAGCATGGGTATTCCTGCTGAACCCAAGGAAGCCTGTCGGGTCCTCGCAGAAGGCAAGACGCGCTGGATTGATATTGGGCTGGTCAAGGGAGGGTTGTACCCACAAGGGCGTTATTTTGGCAATGGCGTCGGAATCGGCTTTGATGCAGTGGTGGGCTTTGTCGCAGCGGAGTTACCGCTTTCCGGTTTTCCTGCCTATCTGGCTGCTACAGTAAAAACTATGATGCTTTATTATCATGCTCCTCTGATGGAGATCACGCTGGATGGCCAGACATTCCAGAAATCCTGCCTGATGGTATCGGTAATGAATGGCTATCGCCTGGGAGGTGGTTTTTACATGACACCCGAAAGCAAACCGGATGATCAAACATTTGACCTGTGCATTGCCGGCAAAATTAGCCGCACGCGCATACTACGCATCATCCCTTCATTCTTCAATGGCACTCAGGGACACTGGAAACGGGATATTTCATTTCATCGATCGTCAAAGATCACTGTGCGCTCACTGGACGGTGCACTCCCCACCCATGCGGACGGTGAAACAATTTGCGTGGATGGCAACGAACTATCTATCGAGATTTTACCCAAACAAATCGAGCTGATTACCAGAGTATCCGGGAATATGTCATGAACACAAGCAGCGGGGTCACTGCGCAAAAGCTCTCAACCTGCCCAATGACGAAGTGCCTGCGGAAAACTGGCAAAAATATCATCACCTGGCTGGTCAATACTACCTTACGCTTTCTGACTGGCATTCTCTGTCGTATGGACGCTGACGAGTTGAAGCGTATCCCCCCGCGAGGTCCCTTGATTCTGGTTGGAAACCATATCAACTTTCTTGAGGTGCCGGTGCTGGTAACGCGCGTTTGGCCTCGTCCGGTGACTGGTTTTTCCAAGCTGGAAACCTGGCACAACCCGGCAAAAGCATTTTTGTTCAATATCTGGGGCGGCATCCCATTACGCCGCGGCGAGCTGGACATGGCAGCGTTTGAAGCCGCCTGCCAAAAACTCAAAGAAGGCTACCTGTTTGCCATTGCACCGGAAGGTACACGAAGCGGACACGGTCGGCTGCAAAAGGGACATCCCGGCGTAGCTCTGCTTGCCGTCCGCAGCGGAGTACCACTCATGCCGATGGTATTCTACGGCAATGAACACTTCTGGCAGAACATCAAACGCCTAAAACGCACCGATTTTCACGTGCGCGTGGGAAATCCCTTTACAATTGATACACATGGACGGGCAATGTCGCGCGAAGTACGCGAGCAAATCATCCGTGAGATCATGTGGCAACTTGCCGCTCTTCTTCCCCCCGAAAATCGCGGCTTCTATGCAGACCTGCAAAACGCCACTGAAGAATACCTGCGCTTTGAACCGGGAGTGGAAAGCAATCTGAAACGAGCAAAGGATTAATCCATGGACGACGAAAAACGCTTCGCCGGTTCTATCAGTGATGAATATGATTTGATCCGTCTGGTCATGCCGCATTTTGACGAACTGCAAACGCTGGTCGCTCAGACAATAACAGCTTACCCTCAAAGTGGAACAATCCCGCTCAAAGTGCTGGATTTGGGTTGCGGGAGCGGTCTCACAACTGAAGCAATCCTCGCCGCCCGACAGGACATCCAGCTTATTGCTTTGGACAGTGAAGAAAAAATGCTCAGGCAGACTGAAGCTCGACTGTGGTCACAGATTCAACAGGGACACTGTCAGCTTGTTCTCGAAGACGCGCTCACTTATCTGGAACAACAACCAGATCATACGCTGGATATTATCGCCTCTGCGCTTACCCTGCACAACATGACACAATCTTACCGAGCCAGCCTGCACGCTCAAATCCTGCGTGTGCTCAAAGCGGGCGGGCTATTTGTGAATGCAGATAAGTATGCCCCGCAGGATGACCGGGAACGTTTTGAATGTCTTGGGGTGGCACTCAACCGTTTTTTTGATACCTTTGTACCCTTGGGAAAACTCGATCAACTACGCGAATGGGTTCTGCATAACGTCGCTGATCAAAATCCCGATCATGTAATGAAAGAGCAGGACACCATTGCTGCCTTGCATGACCTTGGGTTCATCAATATCCGGATCAACCATCGGCGAAATCTGGAAGCCGTGCTCACTGCCTGGAAACCGAACGGGAAGCCTGTTTAGTCTTCGCCAGCGCGTAATCGAAGATAAGACTCATAGCGGCGTCGATCAATCTTACCTTCAGCAACCGCAGCACGCACAGCACAACCGGGTTCATCGGGACTGTGTGTGCAATCACTGAACTGACATTGCGCGACCAGATGACGCAGCTCTGGGAAATATCCATCCAGCTCTTCTGGCTGAGTATCCCAAAGCGCCAGCGAACGCAATCCGGGCAGATCAGCCACATATCCTCCACAAGTCAAGGGAAACATGCTGCGGACAACCGTCGTATGCCGTCCTTTGTGAGTGATACTGCTTACGCTGCCAACCTCCAGACCCAATTCAGGCTGTATAGCATTCAACAGGCTGGTTTTCCCAGCACCAGAAGGTCCCACCAGGCCAGAAATTCTGTCCTTAAGCTGATCCCGCAACCTGTCAACACCCTGCCCAGTTTTTGCTGAAGTGTATAGCACCGGATAATCCAGCTCTTCATAAAGTGCAAAGTATTCTCTTGCCCGCTGAGGAGATACCAAATCAATCTTATTGGCAACAATAAGCGGGGGAATACCTTGCTTCTCGCAAATGACCAGAAAACGATCCAACATGCGCAGGCGCGGATCAGGCTGAGCGCATGAAAACACCAGGACAATCTGGTCTGCATTCGCCAGCAAAACCTGACGAAATTCACCGTGCGGGGTTGGCTCCAATCGCACCAGTGCACTGTTACGCGGCTCCAAATCCTGAATGACACCTGTTCCATCCGAGAGCGGTAAAACCTGCACCCGATCGCCGACTGTGATCTGATCATTGCGCCCCAGCTTTCGCTTTAGCGCACCGCGCACCCGACAAACGCAGACACCTTCGTCCGTCCGGACAGTATAGAAGCCCGATTGGGAACGCAGTACTGTGCCGCGCAACAGAGTCATCAGGGACTGGGTGTTGCCTCCTCTGGCGCTGGAGTTTCAGTGGGCGTTTCAGTCGGCGGCGGTCCAGGTGTGGCAGTGTTGGTCGCCGTCGGCGTCGGTGTCTTGGTGACATAGAAGGTCGCTTCCCAAGGGAAGAGCCGCAACGGCTTTCCGAAGAAATACACCTCAACCATACGGCGGAAAATCGGCGCGGCAATCTCAGAACCCTCTCCAGCATTTTCTGCGATAACGACGACCGCAATGTCCGGTCTCGCAGGGTCTTGATTGTCCGTGTAGCCAGCAAACCAGGCATGAGGTCTGCCAAGCGGGTTCTGCGCCGTTCCAGTCTTTCCATAAACAACCACATCCAGCCCAAGGAATGTGCTGTATGCCGTACCCCGTCGGTTCTCAATCACACTGCGCATGGCATCTTGAATAATCTTGAGGTTCTCAGGTGAAACCGGCAATTTACCGCGCACTTCCGGGGCAAAGGTAAAAGGCGTCTCGCCAGTTGGTGAAACAATCTTCTCAACCAGTTGTGGACGATAAAGCGTCCCGCCGTTGCCAACGGCAGCGACAAAGTCCACCACCTGTAACGGGGTCACCAGCACTTCCCCCTGTCCGATACCCATCTGTACCGCTTGTGCTTCGCTGCCCGGATCAGGAATATTACCCACATCTTCCGCCACCTGACCAATTCCGGTTGCTGAACCCAGCCCAAAGTCACGCGCCATTTTAGATACTGCTGTCGGGCGATTTTGCCGATAGAGATCCAAACCAATGTGAAAAAACCAGGGATTACATGAGCGCATTAGCCCTTCAGGTAATGTCAGCTCTCCGCTTGGATCAATGCCCTTGTCATACGTCCAGTCATACAGTGTGATGCCGGGCAGTTCGGTAAATTCATGACCGCAAATATACTTCGAGTCGGCAGTGTATAAACCACTCTCCAGCGCCGCCGCCATGGTGATGATCTTGAAAACCGATCCCAATGGATAACCGCCCTGTGTGGCTCGGTTGATCAGCGGACGATCTGGATTTTCAAACATCTCCTGAAGAAGCATCTGGCTGTTATTGTTGGTAGGTTCAAACGCGTTTGGATCAAAGCCTGGTGATGAAGCCATTGCCAGAATACGACCGGTATCACGCTCCATGACAATGATTGCACCGCGAAAACCGGCAATCGAACGTTGCGCCTGCACCTGAAGATTTTCATCTAGTGTGGTGTAAATAGACATTGAAGGGCGTGCGTCATTCTGTGCTAGACGGGTGATGATTTGCCCTTGAGAATTCACCACATACAGCGAAGCTCCCCGCTGACCAGACAGATAATTATCGCCCCATTTTTCAAGCCCAGCCATGCCAATACGCTCATCGACGCGATACCCCTTGCGTTGATAGGTTTCTACTTCTTCCGCCGGAATCGCCTGCACATAGCCTGTGACATGCGGCGCAATACCACCGCCATAATACAGACGGGCACTGTATTCTTTCATGACCAGTCCCGCCAGCCCGGAAAGGATCGCCATTCGGTTTTGCACCTCAGCTAGCGGTGCCTCCCCAACCGGAATGTACCAGTTCGGATTGGGTACATTATATAAGGCGCGAATCTCCTCCGGACTCTTGCCAGTCAATTTTGAAAGCTGATCTACCAGCGCGCCATATTGTTCTATCTGTTCAGGTAAAATGCCCAGTGCCACAGCATCGGTGTTTGCAACCAGCGTCTTTCCATTTCGATCATAGATATTACCGCGTTGAGGCACCTTAATATCCAGCGCCAAGTTGTTCCCGCCGCGCAATTCGGGCATGATCATTCCCTCTTCCCATTGCACTTTCCACTGGTCACCTTCTAAAGCCAGGTTCATAACCGTCTCACGGGTAATCGTACCCAACAAAGCCGTTTCAAAATTGAGGCGATACGCTACCTGAGCGCTGGTCGGGTTGGTTAAAGTAGAAATAATTTCATAACTCAATGAAAGCAGGCTCAGATTAGCCGCTGTATCACGATGGCGTTTAACAAAATCATCAAAGCTGATAGCATCCTGACTGATACGGGTCAGCATGGCATACATACCCTGATAATCATCACTTTGCCAGGCTTGCAGATACGCTTCGGCTGCGGCTTTGCTGTCTGGAACAGCAGTTAGACGAACTTGTGGCGGTGGCAGCGTAGGCAAAACGCTGGGCGTCGGAATAGATTGCCTGCCGCCAGTACAACCCGCTAAGAGAGCCATCATCAGTGCAATCCGCACGATAACCCTCATGCGAAAAACCTCCTTAAGAGCTGCAAAACAAATCTGTAAATCTAGAAAATACTTTGACATCTTATCCGACATTCTCTCCATTGAGAACCCGCTCAAAGATCAGGCAGGAATACTGAAAATGAGTCTGACAGGTCTGTGGTATATTGGCATTTGGAGCAACGTCAAATTTTTTTAACGTGCGCAGCAGATGACAAAAAGGCAGCCCGGCGACGCTGGCAAAACAGCCGTTAAAGTTGATCACTGGATGAAATTGCTGATGCTGAATAGCATAGGCACCAGCTTTATCCAGTGCGTCGCCGCTGGCAACATACGAATGAATTTCCTCATCAGAGTAAGCACGCATTTGAACCTGCGAAACGCACAGGTCGGTTTCTAATCGTCCGCCGGCAGGATCGAACACAGCCACCGCAGTATAAACCTGATGAATGCGGCCGCGTAACTGCTTCAACATAGCTACAGCCTCCTGCGAGTCAGCCGGCTTGCCCAATACCTGCACGCCGTCAGCCACTGTAGTATCGGCAGCGATAACCAAAGCTCTGGTCTGCATCTGAGCCCCGACAGAGCGAGCCTTCCCCTCTGCTAGACGCAACACGTAAGCAGCCGGTTCTTCGCCCGCTAACGGGGTTTCGTCTATATCCGCCGGTTGCACAATGTGATCCCAGCCAACCCATGTTAGCATCTGCCTGCGTCGGGGTGAATTGGAAGCCAGCACCAGAATTGAATCATTCATGATCCGTGATTATAACAGATGGCGACCCTTATTGCATTTCAACTGTGAATCTGCTATGATGATGAACAGACCTAACAAGGTAAAAATTGCCTTATAAAAATCATCGCAGATGTCAAAAAAATTTCCTGTCCATATAATCCCTTTATATTTTGGAGGTGATAAAGATGGCAGAGGCAGCGGTTTCACTCACCCTTAAGCTACTAAACGAGATTTTTGGTCCTTCGGGCAATGAACAGGTGAGCTTTCGCCTATGGGACGGTACACAATGGCCTGATGCACAGCCGCGCCGCGCAACCATCATTCTAAAGCACCCAGGAGCATTGCGCGCAATGTTCCTGCCCGGTACAGAGCTGGAGCTGGCAGAAGCGTATCTCTTTGATGACTTCGATATAGAAGGAGATATGATTCAAGTATTCGACCTGGAAGAAACGATCGTCGAAGCAACTGCCGGTTTCAGCCGCAAGCTGAGTATCGCACGTGATCTAATGCGCTTGCCAGACCTTGCCCGCCATGATGCCAGCCGCCGCGCCAACGCGCGCCTCGCCGGTCGGAGGCACTCCATCGAACGAGACCGTCAGGCTGTGACTTATCATTACGACCAGTCTAACGATTTCTACGCTTTGTGGCTTGACCATCGGATGGTCTATTCATGCGCCTATTTTCCTACACCTGATACTGATCTAGATAGCGCACAGGAATATAAGCTGGACTATATCTGTCACAAACTGCGCCTCAAACCGGGACAACGATTGCTGGATATTGGTTGCGGATGGGGGGGATTGGTCATTTACGCTGCTCAAAAGTATGGGGTGGATGCTACCGGTATCACGCTCAGCCGCCCACAGGCAGAACTCGCCAATGAGCGCATTGCCGCTGCAGGTCTTTCACATCGCTGTCGGGTGGAAGTACGTGACTATCGCCAGATAGACGAGCCAGAAGGATATGACGCGCTGGTCAGCGTGGGAATGTTTGAACATGTTGGTGAAGCATTGCTGCCAGCTTACTTTCAAAAAGCATTCAGCCTGCTCAAGCCGGGTTGTGTTTTTCTCAATCATGGTATTGCCAGCAATAGCACCGCCAAAGAAGTCAAAGGGCCCACCTTCAACGATGCATATGTCTTTCCAGATGGTGAGTTGGTGCCAATCAATGTTACGCTGCGCGCTGCTGAGAATAGCGGCTTTGAGGTGCGGGATGTTGAAAGCCTGCGCGAGCACTATGCCCTAACGCTGCGTCACTGGGTACAGCGGCTGGAAGCGCATCATGCAGAAGCGCTGCAATTTGTAGATGAGTTTACCTACCGAATCTGGCGGTTGTTTATGTCCGGCTCATCACACGGCTTCAGCCGTGGACGCCTGAACGTCTATCAGGCTTTGCTTGTCAAACCCACTACACGCGGTGAGAGCAAATTGCCCCTGACACGAGCAGACTGGTACACTTCTTAAACCGAGATCATCCAAAAGTTTCAGAACGATTAATGAAAAGCGCCAACACAGTGAAAAAGGCTTGTGTTGGCGCTTAAGGTTATTCAGCAAAATCATTCGCGCTTGTAGGGTTTCAAAACCGCTGCAGGACCGGTTGCGTTGCGCCCGGCTATTGCCAGCGCAGCAACGGTAACAATATAGGGTAGAGCCAGAAAAGCCTCGTACGGCAGTTTCAAACCTGTCGTTTGCAGCCGCAATTGCAATGCCTCAATCAAACCAAAGAGCAGTGCCCCCCACAAAACTCTTGCCGGCATCCAATTGGCAAAGATGATGAGCGCAATACACACCCAGCCGCGCCCGGCAATGATGCCAAACGTAAACGAACCGAGTTGTCCGATAGACAGAAAAGCACCGCCGACCGCCATCAATCCACCGCCAATCATCAAGGCAATCGTGCGGACACGATATACATTAATGCCAGCAGCATCAGCAGCTTCCGGGTTCTCACCAACCGAGCGAATGCTTAAGCCGAAGTTTGTGCGATAAAGCACCCACCACGCTAGCGGGATCAACAGGATGGCAATATAAGTCAGTGCATACTGCTGAAAAATCGGACCCAGCACCGGAAGCTCGCCAAACGGCGAGAGAAGCTGAAAAGGTTTAATCGCCGGCTGAATGCGCTGAATACCATAAACCACGCGGAAAAGGAACAAAGAAAGTCCCGTTAAGAGCAGTGTCGTTCCCAGCCCGGAAACATGCTGGTTCACACCTAGCCGCACAGCGAACAGGGACATGATCAACCCGCCTACCATTCCGGAAACCACCGCCGCCAGAACACCCAGCCAGAGTGAACCGGTAGCATCCGCCACTGCAAAACCGACAAAAGACCCGATAAACATCGTGCCTTCAATGCCAAGATTGAGAATGCCCGCGCGCTCACAAAAGAGCTCCCCGAGCGTGCCGTAAATCAACGGTGTAGCCACCCGGAAGGTCGCGGCAATTAGCCCAATGAAGAAGTTAAAATCCATAGCTCATACCCTCCGGATACGGTAATTCTGTAACATGAAAACGCCCAGCGTAACCAATAGTAATGTGGACTGTACCACATTACCAAGAAAGATTGGCACGCCCAGCGAGCGGCTGACCGACTGTGCACCAGTATCCAGTAAACCAAGAAAGATTGCCGCCAATCCGGCGCCAAAGGGATTCAAGCCTCCCAATGTGGCGGCAATGATCCCAGTGTACCCCAGCCCATTTGATAACGCATCTATTAAATGGAAGTGAATGCCTGCAACTTCACCCACACCCGCCAATCCAGCAATTCCACCGGAAAGCAGCGCAGCAATCAGCATGGTGCGCTGGATGTTCACGCCCATAAATCGGGCAGCTTCCTGTCCCAGCCCTGAGGCACGCATACGCAGTCCAAGTGGTGTTTTGGAAAGAATGAACCAGATCAACAGCACCATCATCACCGCCACAACAAAACCCAGATGCAGACGAGAACGTGGAATCAGTTTAGGAAACACCGCACTGTCGGCAATGGTTGGTGATTGAGGCCAACCAGAAACCGGGTCGCGCCAAGGACCATTCAGCAGCGCGCTGATAATAAAAACGATAACCGAGTTGAGCAACAGCGTGGTCACCACCTCGTCCACCGCCAGCTTCACTTTCAACAGGGCAGGAATGGAAGCCCAGATCATTCCGGCAAGGAATCCACCCAGCAACATTGCCAGAATTGCCAGTAGCGGGTGCCAACCACCTACTTCAGTCCCGATCCAAGCGGCTGCCAACGCACCGGCGTATAGCTGTCCTTCCGCGCCAATGTTCCAATAACCGGAAGCAAAAGCAATTGTGACCGATGCACCAGTGAGGATCAGTGGCGTCGCTTTGACCAGAATTTCAATCATGCTGACACGGTTGGTGAACGGTGAGGTGAGGTAATAGTAATAAGCAGTGAGCGGGTTGGCTTTCGCCAACAGGATAAATACAGAAGTAATCACAAATGTGATGAGAACTGCCAGCAAAGGCAATAAGGGACGCATCCAGACAGGCGATGGCGCGCGTTCAATGCGGAATTTAAGCATGGCTGACGACCTCCTGCGCGCCTGTCATCAGCAAGCCGAGTTTCTCTGGCGTTGCCTCATGTGCATCAAGGACACCAACAATCTTTCCTTCATAAATCACTGCAATTCGATCCGAAAGTGCCATAATCTCGTCCAGATCTTCCGAAATCAACAAAACTGCTGCGCCTCGCTCGCGCTGTTCCAGCAATTTCTTGCGCACGTATTCTGTTGCGCCAACGTCTAGACCCCGTGTAGGCTGCGAGGCAAGAACTACTTTTGGCTGTCGCGCCAGCGTGCGCGCCAGAATCAGTTTCTGCATATTGCCGCCCGAAAGCGTGCGCGCCCGGTCGGTTGGACGGGCTTTAATTTGAAATTCTTCAATCAATTCGCTGGCATATTCCAGCATTCGCTTGCGGTCGAGCATACCATTTCTGGTGTATTCATCAAGTGTCTCCAAGGTCATATTTTCAGCAACAGTCAATTCACCTACCACACCGCCATGCCGGTCTTCAGGGATGCGTCCAACTCCCGCGCAGGTGATTGTTGCCGGGTCGGCTCCGGTGATGTCCTGACCATCAACGAAAATCTTGCCTGATGTCGGCTTCATCGTCCCGGATAACACATGGGTCAACTCGGACTGCCCATTGCCAGAAACCCCGGCAATCCCCAAAATTTCCCCGCTGGCGACCTCCAGAGAAACCGACTTCAGTGCAGGCAGCCCTTTGTTATCCACCGCCGAGAGATTTTCAATCCGAAGAACAGGTTCTCCACGGTTGCGTTCTCCCTGACGGGTGACACCGAAGGTCTCACGTCCAACCATCATTTGCGCCAGTTTGCGCTGATTAACATCCTGCTTGAAAACCGTTCCAACGTTTTGACCATTGCGCAATACCGTAATGCGATCGCAAATAGTCATCACTTCATTCAGCTTATGGCTGATAAAGACAACAGATAAACCCTCCCTTTGCAGTCGAAGCAGTGTTTCAAACAGGATATCCACTTCCTGCGGCACCAGCACCGCAGTAGGCTCATCCATGATCAGAACCCGTGCATTACGATACAGTGCCTTAAGAATTTCTATCCGCTGCCGCTCGCCCACCGAAAGGTGACGCACCAACGCATCCGGTTTAACCTCAATGCCAAAACGTTCAGCCGCTTCGGCAACGCGGCGCCGAATTTCATGTGGATTCAGGCGCACGCCGGGGTTATAGCCCAGAACGACATTTTCAGCAACCGTCAAAGGCGGCACCAGCGTAAAATGTTGTGAGACCATCCCAATCCCTAAAGAAATGGCATCTCTTGGGGAGGTGATAGTCACTTTCTGCCCGTTTACATAGATTGAACCTTCATCCGCATGATATAAGCCATAGAGAATGCACATCAGCGTAGTCTTGCCAGCGCCATTTTCTCCCAACAGTGCATGTACTTCACCCTGTTTGAGTTCAAAATTGATATGGTCATTTGCCACCAGATCGCCAAAGCGTTTGACGATCCCTCTCATCTCAACAGCGAACATAACCGTTCCTCATCGCCGACTTGAGCAAGCAGCTCAAATTCAGCCTGCCTCCTCCTGTAAGGATTGAAAAACCAGGTTGTTGTTTAAGAACTCCTTTGAACAGGCACGGCGTCCGCACCTGCACAAGACGATATGATGGACGCCGTGCCTTGCTTTACAAGAATAAGGGTTATTTCTCAAGCGGTTGAGAGCGTTCCGGTGGCTGCCGTTCGTCAATATCCACACGGAAGAGACCCTGAAGAATCTGCTTCTCACGCTCTTTCACCTTAGCAACCAGATCAGCCGGGAGCTTGCTCTCCGTACCATGGAACGGTGCCAGGCTGGCGCCGCCCTTTGCCATCATGCTGAAGTCCTTGAGGTCCTGTGCGGTGTAGGTGCCGCCGGCCACCGCGGTCAGCACGTAATCAACTGTGGGGCCCATATTCCAGACCGGGCTGCTGATGACCAAGTCGGGAGCCAGTTCATTCTGGTCGCTCATATTACCGAACATCCAAACGCCCTTTTCCTTAGCAGCCTCATGGACGCCAAAGCGTTCTGCATAGATGACGTCTGCACCCTGCTCGATCTGTGCCAATGCTGCTTCCTTAGCCTTAGCTGGATCGAACCAGCCACCAATGAAGGTGGTTAACACGGTAACTTTGGGATTCACCTCCAGTGCACCTGCCGTAAAGGCATTGACCAGGCGGTTGACTTCAGACACAGGAATAGCTGCCACAACACCCAACGTATTGCTCTTGGTCATGCCGCCAGCCAGCATACCGCACAGGTAAGCCGGTTCATGAATCCAGTTATCGAAAACCGAGAGATTCGGCTCAGAGGGACCTAAACCGGATCCAAAGACAAATGCGATCTCCGGATACATCGCTGCGACACGGCGTACCGCTTCTTCGTTACCAAAGGCATCGCCAAAGATGATATCCGGTTTCTTCTGCTCGGCGGTCTCTTGCAGGACACGCTCCAGGTCGCCAGAATGCCCCAGATTATCCACAAAATCGTAGGTGATCCGGCCAGCATCACGCGCCTCAAAAAGCGCATCCTGGATCACACGATCCCACGGTTCCTCACTGGGAGTGGCAAAAATACCGTACACGCTGAGCACTTTGGCTTCTTCTGGAGCTGGCGTAGCGGTGATGATAACCGTTTCACCGGCTTGCTCCACCACAACCGTCTTCACCACCTCAACGGTTTTGACCACTTCCTGCGGTGCACAGGCTGCCAGCATACCCAGCACAAAAACGCTCAGCACAAACAAGCTTAACGCCTTTCTCATATCTCTTTCTCCTTCCTTCGATTAAGTGTGATTAATTGAGTACAAGCAGCGTCCAGCAAACGGGTTTCCAATCTCTCGGGCAGGACATCACCTCCTTTACCTTTACATACATTCAGAGTATATACCAAAACATCCTCGAGCACAAACTTTATTTCTTCAAAGCCAAGAGCGCTTCGCGAACCCGCTTCTTATCTGCCGGCAATTCGTTGATTCGAACGCCCACGGCGTCATAAATTGCATTAATGATTGCCGGCGCAGTAGCCAGTGAAGGCGCTTCGGCAAAGCCCTTGACGCCATGCGGTCCTTCAGGATGAGGCACTTCGACAATCACCGGAATGATCTCTGGCGTCATATCAGCGGTTGGCAGGCGCACCTTGTGCAGCGAGTCGGTCAGGTTGATGCCCTTTTCAACAATGAATTGCTCACTGAGCGCGAACCCCAAGCCCATCATCACTCCACCGTGAATTTGTCCAACAATCGCCTCCGGATTGATTGCCTTGCCTACATCATTCGCCGAGATCACCTTCAATACCTTTACCTCGCCGCTTTCCTCATCCACCTCGACAATCGCAACCTGGGTATTATAGGCATAGCAATAATGAGTTACCATAGACTTAAAATCCGGTCTTCCGTATTTGCTGGCAACTCCTACCGGGTGCATCTGGTCGGTTTTACGTGGAATGTAGGTCTTTTCAAATAGGAACCGCTCACCAAAGACACTGATTTCCACACCCTGCCCGGTTTCTTTATCCACGATTCTGCTTCCTTCAAAACGCATTCGGGATGGTTCTGAACCCAGAAAGTCCGCCGCACGTGTGAAGAGTTGCTCTTTTAGCTCTTCGCACGCCATCACTAGAGCTTTACCGGTAAGAAAAGTCTGGCGCGAGGCAGTAGTTGGACCAGTGGGTGGCGTCAGCGCGGTATCGGGTCCAATGACACGAATATTACCTATTGGAATCTCCAGCTCTTCAGCAGTCAAGCGGGTCAGACCTTTCAGCGCACCCTGACCATATTCGTGCTGGCTGGCATAAACTGTCACCGTGCCGTCTGCTCTCAATTCCACCTTAGCACCAGCACTCTCAGGAATATTGTGTCCGAAGCCAATATTCTTGACCGCCGAAGCCACACCCACACCAATTTTCTTTCCATTGCCTTTGGGTATCTGGATGCCTTCAAATACCCGCCGCGCCGCTTCAATCGTTTGTTTGATGGAAACTACCCCTTCTTCCATAATATGGTCTGCGGCAGTGGGCAATCCTACATCTAGCGCGTTGATCATCCGAAACGTAAAGGGATCAATATTAAGCGCACGCGCCATTTTATCCATCTGTTGTTCAAGGGCAAAGGCAACCTGGTTGACACCAAAACCGCGCATTGCACCTGCAAGCACATTGTTTGTGTACCAGGCTTTACCATCAATTTTCAGATTTGGAATATAGTATGGGCCAGCAGCAAAAACCACTGTGTTTTCCAAAACATCCATGCCCAGCGAACAGTAGATACCGGTATCCAGTACAATTTCTGCTTCCAGAGCCAGCACATGCCCATCTTTATCCGCACCAGTCTTGTAGTGCATCCAGGCGGGATGACGTTTCACATGCACGCGCAGCGATTCCTCGCGCGTTAATACCATTTTCACTGGTCTTCCTGTCAGCAATGCGCCCAGCGCCAAGTATTGATGCAAAAGCAAGTCTTCTTTAGCGCCAAAAGCCCCGCCAGGGATGATTTGAATGACGCGGATTTTCTCTTCTGGTAAATCGAGAATTTCAGAAAGCTGTGTGCGGTCATCAAACGCGCACTGTGTGCCAATTTTCAATACTACCCCGCCATCTTCGGTCGGCCAGGCAACACCTGACTCCGGTTCCAAAAAACCATGCTCGATGAAACCGGTCCGATAGGCATCTTCTACAATGACAGCACACCGTTTGAAAGCCTCCTCTACATCGCCGCGTACAATCGCAGCATGGTGCAGCAGATTGCCTTTCTCATGCAGCAGCGGGGCATCTGGCTGGGCAGCCTCCTCGGGCGAAAACACTCCCGGAAGCACTTCGTAATCCACCTTGATCTTCTGCAAAGCCATTTCAGCGATTTCGGGCGTCTCCGCAAAAACTGCAGCCACCCCATCGCCAATATAGCGTACACGGTCAGCCGCGATTGCAGGCTGATCACGGATCACAATCCCTGCCTGATTCTTGCCAGGGATGTCCTTTGCAGTAATCACACGAACCACGCCAGGTATTTTTTCGGCTTCGCTGGTGTCAATGTTGAGAATTCTGGCGTGAGGATGTGCAGCCCAGAGAATTTTGCCGTGCAGCATATCCGGTAGATAAATATCGTCACCGTAAATCTGTCGCCCAGTGACCATACGGACTGCTGTCTCGGTCAGCATTGAGGTGTCCGGTGGGATTTCACCTTCGGCAGGTGCACGTCCCGCCATGCGGTCTGCCGCAAGTTGGATGGCTTCAATGATTTTGACATAACCCGTACAGCGACAGATGTTACGGTTGGTCGTCAAAGCCTTCTTGATTTCATCTATCGTCGGGTTAGGATTGCTGTCCAGCAGCGCTTTGGCGCTCATGATCATACCGGGCGTGCAGAAACCGCATTGCACTGCGCCCTTCTCGATGAAAGCCTGTTGCAGCGGGTGCAATTGACCATTCTTTGCCAGTCCCTCAATGGTTTCCACCCGCGCGCCATTGGCTTTTGCCATACTGACCAAGCAGGATCGAGTAGCTTTTCCATTAAAAATAACCGTGCAGGCGCCACAATGACCACTTGAGCAACCGTTTTTGGCACCGGTGAGATGCATCCAATCACGTAGAAAACGCATTAAGGACATATTCGCCGGCACGTCCACTTGAATGGTTTCCCCATTAAGGTTCATTTGGACAGTGATCTGTTCCTGTGAAACAGGCATGTTTGTTTTCCTCCAGCTTTGTCATTTGAAAAAACATTCCGGTGAACAATAAGCCGTTATTTCCTGTTACGCCGGTTTAATCTCAAGGGTCAATTGCTCTCTCGTAAGACACTCTTCCGTTTTACAATCTGATACTCGTTTGTAGTAAATGCTGCCGGCCAGCACAATATCTTTCTATTGACACACAATCTCAGCAACCTTCTTTTGATCCACCAGCTTCCCATGACTGATGACCGCCAGCGGTGCTTCATGATAACGCAGTGCCTCCAGTACATTCGGCTGTTGTAACACGACAAGATGGGCAGTCTTGCCAACCTGTAAACCGTAGTCTTTCAAGCCAATGCACTGCGCCGCGCGCGTGGTCACCATATCATAGAGGATTTCCATATCTGATGCAGTAGTAAACCAGAGCATGTGCGAACCAAGGAAAGCCACTTCGAGCATATTGTTGCGCCCAAAAGGATAATAGGCATCGGAGATGTCGTCCTGCCCCAGACAAACCAACACACCCTCTTCAAGCAGCTCGCGCACACGGGCATGGAGCGGACCCGTGTGCGGGTCACTGACCACACCCATCTGTGCTTTCTTCAAAAGGTACGCCAGTTTTTGCAAATAAGGTTTGTGATACATGGACATCGCCCGCGCGTGATGTGCCAGTGAACGTCCCTGCCAGCCGCGCTTAATGGTCTCAAGTGCCATGACCTCAATCGAACGCAAACCCGGATCACCAGCATCATCTACCAGCATCGAGACGTCCTTATCAAACTCCGCGGCAATATCAAAGCATACACGGACATGCTCGGCTATATCCGCCTCGGTGTATTCAATCCAGGGAATGCCACCAACTACATCGGCACCTAGTTGCATCGCCTGACGCACCAGATCCGCCGCTCCCGGTTCGCGCACAATACCATCCTGAGCAAAGGCGACCACCTGCACATCCACAATGCCCTTGAACTCCTCGCGCGCCCGGATGAGCGCTTTCACACCTTCCATACGGGCTTTGCTATCCACGTCGGCAAAAGCTCGGATGTGGGTACACCCGTAACGGGCTGCATCACCCAGCGCACGCCGGACGTTCTTGATAATCCAGCGTTCATCATACTTTTCTTTTACCCTCGCCGCCAACTCAATGGCATTCATCGCCTTGCCCATCCCCTCGCCATGATAGCTCTTTAGCGCCTCTTCATCCATCATCGCCAGCGTGTACACCTTGCACAGATGCAGGTGCGTATTGACAAACGACTCGGTCACCAGTCCGCCAGCAGCGTCAATTTCGGTCGCACCTTTGGTTGCAATTTTCTCACTGATGGCTGTTATTTTTCCATTGCTGACGCCAATATCAAACTTTCCTGAACGGCCGCGCAACGTAGCGCCACGAATGACAATATCCAGTTGAGTGTCCATAGCTCTCCTTATTTTTATGAGAAATATCAAATGTCAGACAAGCATCATGGGTAACTTTATTATAGAAAATTCAAGCCAATGATTCAAGTAACTTTTTCAGTCAATATTCTTAAATTTATGGAAAAATGTCATTATCTATATCCAAAAACGGCAGACAGCCAAAACCCGCATTCGTTGCGGTGCAGAGTCAGACAAAAAATCCTTAGCTGCAGTACAATATATGCCATCATGCCGTATGCACAAAGAAAGATAACTATCCGAGCATGCTTGAAGTTGGTTACGGGAATATCCGTCTTACTTCTCACGAACTGCATCCCCGTCCCTGTCGGTAGCTGGGCCCCTCAATCTCGAATGATCCTTGAGGCATCCACATCATCCACTGCATCATCGGCAAGAGAAACCTTGACCACTTTACCTGCCCTCTTAAAAACCTCTCCTGTTCAGCCAACAAAAACGGGAACCCCCACGCCGCTGCCCTCGCCAACGCCAACTCTGCCTCCACAAGCGCACATCTCCCTGAAAGGGAAAAGCCAGACATTGCCATTAAGCTGCGAGGCACGTTCGGCAGTGGACTGGGCTGCTTATTTTGGCGTAACGATTGAGGAACTGGCGTTTCAGCAGCAACTCCCACGCTCGGATAACCCGGAAGAAGGGTATGTCGGCGATGTGGGCGGTGTTTGGGGGTTGCTGCCGCCGCGTTCGTATGGCGTGCATGCACCGCCGGTAGCAGCTTTGTTGCGCAAGTATGGACTGGCAGCACAAGAGCGCCGCAAGATGACGCTGGAAGAACTAAAGCGAGAAATCGCTGCCGGGCAGCCGGTAATTGTCTGGGTAACTGGTCACGTGCAGTCTGGCACTCCCAGTATCTATACTACCCGAACCGGACACAAGGTGCGCGTAGCTGCACGCGAGCATACGGTCATTGTAGTCGGCTACACTGCCGAGACAATTATCGTAGTAGGTAGTAGATGGTGCACTGACCTATGGGCGTGCCACGCAAAATTTTCTTGAATCCTGGAATGTTTTGGACAATATGGCTATTGTGCTGGCTGAATAAGTTGCCCCAGCAGGATAGATAACCCTGCCATGCTATAATTGTTTTACGTGAGTGGCATTAACGAACTCTACAATAGGCTCAAGCGCATTTTTTAACCTTACCAAATTCACAAAACCATTGAATTCTTCATGCCTGAATAGGGATAGTATGCAGACACGCCAAATCGCTTTGTTACGCCCCCAACAGATCAAAGCTGAACTGCAACGTTGTCCGTTGGCTTTTTTGCCGCTTGGACCGCTCGAGTGGCATGGTCCTCATTTACCCTTTGGCACCGACCCGTTGTATGCTGAACGCATCGCACTGGCAGCCGCTGAACAAACCAAAGGGCTGGTGTTTCCAACCCTCTATATGGGCACTGAGCGCGAGCGTACACCGCAAACGCTTGCATCCATAGGGCTGGAACCACAAAACTATGTGATTGGCATGGACTTTCCTGCCAACACACTGCCCAGCGGCTACGCCTATGAAGAAGTGTTTGCGTTGGTTGTGCGCGAGCATCTGCGTCTGATACTCAAAATGGGCTTCCGCTGGATCGTTATCATCAGTGGACACGGTGCTACCAACCATTTAAAGGTATTACACCGTCTGGTCGCAGAATTTAATGCCGAAAGCTCAGCACGTTTTCTCCTGATTGCACCTTTCCCGCGAGACGAGGATGGCATTGAACGTGTCGGGCACGCTGACCGCATCGAAACCAGCTTGATGCTGGCAGAACACCCTGAACTGGTTGACCTTGACGCTCTGCCACCGCTTCCATCACCGCTTAGAAACACAGACTACGCCATTGTGGACTATTTGACCTTTGAGGGACAACCCACTTCAGACCGAACTGTACGACCCAAGTTTGATCCACGTCAGGCAACAGCAGAAGATGGGCAGACCATGGTAAAACAGGTGATTGCGAACATCGTTCAGCAAGTTAACCAATGGATACAAAATAACAGCTAATGTCAAAAGAGGAAAGAAACTATCATGAGCGAGCAATCTTTCGGTCGCGTTGACTTAGAAAAAGCCCGCCGTGCGCTGGAAGCCATGCGTAAGCGCTATATCGAAGATCCGCGCACCCGTACGGTCACCCTTCGCGCTACGGCAAAGCTGGTCAAAGACGCATATCTTGAGGGACGAATTGGGCGCTTCAACTTTACCGCCGATGAACCGCCAGAACGCGGCGGCGATGACCGTGCGCCCAGCCCATTGGAATTTTTCCTCATCGGTGCTGCATTCTGAATGGTCTCACAAGTGGCGCAGTTTGCACCCGAATATGACGTCATCCTCGAAGATGTCAGCGTGGATTTACGCGCTACCTTTGATTCATCTGCCAAATACAATCTTTCAGATCATCCTACCGCTTTTCAAAAGGTAGCGATTAAGCTCTATGTGCGCAGTCCATCGCCTCTGACGCAAATCAACAGGCTGATTGCGCACGCCGAAAAAGGCTGTCATGCCGCTCAATCCCTGCGCAACCCGGTCGAAGTAATCTTCGAAGCACAGGTGAACGGTACAGCAATGGCATAACAAAAAAAGAACTATTTACACCAGCGCCATGCGGCTTCAAAGGCTTTTGTGCCATTGGCAAGATGACTGCCTTGAAATAACCATTCCATTTGATCGACGGGGTTTTGTACGGCGGTTATCACAATTCGCTCGCCTGGCAAAACCTCGTTGTTAAAATTGATTTGTAGTGATTCCAGTTTCTGGGTGCGATATTCCTCCAGCGAGAAACAATCGCTGATCCACTCAATATAGCGTCCGTTGTTAACGTGCCCCATGACATCCACTGCGCTGTACCCGGCTTCAAGTGTAGCCACTTCTTTCATCCCTTCGGGAAGAGCGATCTTCTCCAGCAAATCTGTCATAGCATGCAACCCGCTGTTGTCCGGCAATCGCCCGCGAAACACCTGCGGGAGCAGCATCTTGCGGACATGCGGGTCAATCAATACCCATGCAGAGGTTGCCAGTGCATACAGCGCCCCATCTGGACGCATCACTTTGAAATCGCGATAGAAAAACACCTTTTGCTGGACACCTTTGGGCCAGGTCTCGATTACCACTGTCTCACGGATCTTTGGAAAGTCAAAGAAACGCATCTTCATCCGGGAAAGAACCCAGATCATCCCTTCGCTCATCATTCGTTCAAATTCATAGCCCAATTGTGCAGCGTGTTCTGATGCCGCCGCCGTCATCACCTGAAAGAAAGTGGCTGGCTTCCAGAAGCCGGCAAAATCTGCTTCGTAAGCTTTGACGCGAGTTTCCTCCCGCCAGACGGGAATGCTGTTCATTGTTAACCTCCTCCATTAAAATCATACCAGGGCAGAATTATAACAAGCTTGAGGAGGCTTTTCTGTGTTCCAGCAAATCAGCATAGGGTTAATTACTCACTGCGTGATCGTTGCAAATCTGTAATAAACTGTAGTTCAAAACCACTTGAAATTTGCTGGAATTGTCATAAAATCAAGTTAGAAAAAAGAGGGTTTTTGACATCGTAAAGACAAACAATGTATAGCTAGGGGAAGCTATTAGTTTTTTATGATGCCCTCAATAATTTTTATTACAACAAGCCGCAACGGGGGGTACTCGGGATATTGTGTTGTTATAAGCAAGTTAAGCTGCGGCAGCAAATTGAAATCAAATCAGCATCATTGATTCCCTTCCCTGCCATAGAAAGGAGGTGATATCTGAGTTTTCTCTTTATGCTCTTAATAGCCCATCAAATCCTAAGATAATTCGGAGGGTAGTATGAAAAAAAGTGTTTTGATTCCAGTAGTGGTTTTGGTTTTGCTGTTCAGTCTGGTGGGAGCTGTCACTGCCATTACCAATGGACAGCCGGACAATGAACGACACCCATACGTAGGACTGTTGGTTTTTGACAGCGAGGAGTGCGGTGGTGGCCCATGCTGGCGTTGCAGTGGCTCTTTGATTACTCCAACTCTAGTACTGACTGCCGGACACTGCACCGACGGCGCAACCGCAGCGCGCGTCTGGTTTTATGAAGACGTGACCTACGCCCATGTACCATACCCGCTCTATCCATACGGCGGCGAGGGTAGCGGAGCAACTGAAGGTGTGCCTTACACCAACCCAGACTATCGGAGTGCCGAGAATCCTTATGGCGGCGGCAATGGATTGCCCGCTTTCTCCTACCGAGATGTCGGGGTTGTCGTGCTAAATGAACCCGTTTACATGGACACCTATGCCGCGCTTCCCAACCCTGGTCTTGTAGATACGCTCAAGAACAAAACCAAACTGGATCTGGTAGGTTACGGCGTGCAGGAACAGGTTCACGGTGGTGGACCTCCATATTGGACTGGGCTCAGGATTCGCCTCTACGCCCCAAGCGAGTTGGTCTCTGGCAATTTCGTACATAGCGCCGAATACATGCGCATTGCTCTGAACCCCGGAGGCGGCTCTGGCGGCACCTGCTTTGGCGACTCTGGCGGTCCGATCCTGCTGCGTGATTCAACTACCGTCTTGGCGGTTAACTCATACGTGACCAACAGCAACTGCGCTGGCGTTGGCTATTCAGCCCGCGTGGACGTCCCCGAGGTCATGGAGTGGATCGAGAGCTTCATGGAGTAGATCGAACCATGCAAAAAGCAACTGGAGCTGTCTTTGAGGGACTGTTCCAGTTGCTTTATTCAGTTAGGTAGAAACTCACTTCATAGAGCATGGGAACGCTCTATCATCGTGATGCCTTCTGACGGACAAATGCCAACGCACAACCCACACCCATCACATCTCACCACATCTACAACAGCCTTTTTATCCTGCATAAACAACGCCTCAAAACCACCCGAGTCACATGCTGTAACACACAATCCACACCCATTGCAACGGTTGGGGTCAACATATGCCAACAGCTTTATACTCAAATCAAGCTCCGGGTAATAACGAAGTTGCGGCAATGCCTTGCCCACCAACTCGGAAACCGATGCAAAGCCATGTGAGTCCAGGTAATCGTTCAGTCCTTTTGTTAACCATTCAATGGACTTAAAGCCATTCCACATCACAGCCGTGGCAAGCTCAACCAGCGAAGCCCCAACGGAGATATACTCAGCGGCATCCTGCCACTTGCTAATCCCCCCACAGCCCACCAGTGGAACATTCACGGTGCGGGCAATACTGGCAACACACCGCAACGAAACCGGCTTTAGCCCTGGACCGCTATAACCACCAAAAATGCCGATCCCGCCCACCGTAGGCAGCGGCGCCAGCTTTTCCAGATCAATACCCGCCAAAGCCGAGAGCGTATTGGTCGCAGTAATGGCATCACCGCCGGCATCTTTTGCTACTTTTGCAATCAATGTGATGTCCGTAACATTTGGCGTGAGCTTGATCCATAAAGGCAAACTCGTTGCCTCTCGCACCCAACCCACCACCATCGCCAGCGATTCCGGATCCTGCCCAAGCTGGGCACCACGCGCCCCATGTGCAAAGTTGGGACAGCTCACGTTTACTTCAAATGCGTTCACCCCGTGTGGTTCCAGTGCATAAACAACACGCTGCCAGTCCTTCGGGTTGCCGCCACCCATGATATTAGCAATAATTGGACGATCGGGAAATTCATCCCGAATACTTTTGAGTTCATCAACCCACTGCTCAAGGGTTAAACTGGTGATCAACTCGATATTGACCATGCCCTTTTTATCCCGGCCATCCTTAATGATGTGGAGACGAGGGCTCGGATAATTAGTGGGCTGCAATCCGACAGTTTTCAGCACCGCGCCGCCCCAGCCGGCTCGGAAGGCTTTTTTGATCATGTGGGCGTTTGTTGTACAGGGCGATGATGCAACCAGAAAGGGATTGGGAAATGTAATACCAGTAAATTGGGTT
>Ga0209162_1001002_pt1 | contig 29254 bp, 22 predicted proteins | sample YNPNPMetaG_FD_187121 | JGI IMG/M metagenome (GOLD analysis project Ga0209162, IMG submission 187121) | Anoxygenic and chlorotrophic microbial mat microbial communities from Yellowstone National Park, USA - YNP NP MetaG (SPAdes) (version 2) ...
GCACCGCGTTGGGGAACGGCTCGCGATCCTCGATGATGCTCATCACGAACTCATGCACCAGGTGCGGGTGCGAGCCGCCGTGGCCGGCGCCCTGGATGAACGACATGTGGGTCTCGCCTTCCAGGTCGTACACCCCCCTGGTGGTGAAGGGCCGGATCGGCTCGGGCAACAAGTGGGCGTAATCGGGCACCGGCACGCGCTTGCCGTCCTCGCCGGTGAAGATCACCGGATCCTCGGCCGCAAGCTGTTGCCATTCGAAGCTGCGCCGGCTGCCGTACACGTCAAAGCTCTCGATGTACTCGCGGGCCGTGTTGTAGAGCGAGCGCGTGATCTCGGCATGGACATCCGAGTCCTTGAGTTTGATGTGCGCGGTCTCGATGGCGAACGGCGAGCCGTAGCGCCGGGCATATTTATCGTCGACGCGGCCCGAACCGAGGCACGACACCCATTCCGCGCGTTTGCCGGTCAACGCCAGGCACGGGCCGACGCAGTGCGTGGCATAGTGCATGGGCGGCATGCCGGGCCAATAGCCCGGCCAGTTGCCGGCCGCCATCTCCTGATGGTGCGCCGCGCGCACGAACTGGATGCGCCCCAGCTCGCCCTTCTGCATCAGCTCGCGGACGAAGAGATACTCCCGAGTGTAGACTGCGGTCTCCATCATCATGTACTTCTTGCCGGAGGTCTTTTGCGCTTCGACCACCTGACGGCATTCCTCGATCGTGCGCGCCATGGGCACGGTCGAAGCGACGTGTTTCCCGGCCTTGAGCGCATCAATGCTCATCCAGGCGTGGTCGTCAATGGGCGAGTTGATGTGCACCGCATCCACGTTGGGATCGGCGATCAGCTCGGCGAAGTCGGTGTAGCGCACGGCCACGCCCCACTTATCGCCGACCTCGTCCAGATGGGCCTTGTTGCGCTGGCAGATGGCATACATGACCGTGTGTGGGTGGCGCTGGTAGATCGGGATGAACTCGGCGCCGAACCCCAGGCCGACAATGGCGACGTTCAGTTTGCGTGTCATGCGACGGTCTCCTTCGGAAAGGGGGCAATCGGCAGATCGGGGGATGTGTCCCCGATCTACCGATGCCGGATGCGTCGGTCCTGCGACTTAGGCCTTAAGCCATCAGGTTGCGCAGGAACGCCAGGCCCTCGGTGGCCAGGCCATCGGCGCTGGCCGCCAGCGGCCGCCAGACGGCCGCGGCCCGCGCGATCTCCTTGACCTCGGTGCTGAACGATTCGATGACCAGCGCGCCGCTGAAGTTGATCTTCTTGAGCGCGGCCGCCACTTCGGCCCACGCCACATGGCCCGTGCCCGGCGCGCCGCGGTCGTTCTCGTTGGCGTGGACATGCCACAGCCGGTCGCCGGCCATCTCGATCGCCTTGCCGAGGTGCTTCTCTTCGATGTTGGCGTGGAAGGTATCCATCATCAGCCCGACCGCCGGACTGCCGATCAGATGCACCAGTTCCAGCGCCTGCTCCGTCAGGTTGATGAAGCTGGTCTCGAAGCGGTTCAACGGCTCAAGCGCCAGCCGCACCCCCTTCTCTTCGGCGTAATCGGCCGCGATCCGCAGGTTGCGGGCGGCCAGCGCCAGGTCGGCCTTGCGCTGCTCGGCCGTCTGCTGCCATTGGCGGCCGACCGCGGCGTAGAGCGGGCCGACGACCAGCTTGCCGCCCATCCGGGCCGTGCCGTCAATGCAATGCTTCAGGTAGGCGATGCCCGCCTGCTGGATGGCCGGGTCGGGATGCGACGGGTCGCGGCCGGCGCCCATCACTGCGCAGGTAGTGCACGCCAGGCCGGTGCGCGCGTAAGCCGCGGCCGCGGCCGCATAGTCCACATCGCCCGCGCTCTCGATGGGGATCTCCACCAGGTCGAACCCCAACGCTTTGGCGTGATCCAGGAGGTGCAGATCCCCGGTCCGAAAGGGCGATGTCCAGAGAAACGTGTTGATGCCGTACTGGATCATGGCGTTACCTGTACCTTGATCGGATCGTCCTTGCGCGCGCGCAGATTGACGATGGCCGAAGCGGCTTCGGAGAGCGGCACGGCCCGGCTGATCAGCGGCTCCAGGTTCAGCAGGCCGTTGGCGATCATGGCGATGGTGGTGGGCCACACGCCGGGCGCCAGCCAGGAGAAGCGGATCTCCTTGTCCGCAGTGTGCGTGGCCAGCGCCGGCACATGGATCACATCGTCGGTGTTCGGCAGGCCGAAATGGACGATGATCGCCGCGCCGCCCGTGACGTCTATCGCCTGTTCGAATGCCGCGTTGGAGCTGGTCGGCACGATGGCGCGGTCGGCCAGCAAGCCGTGCGTCACGTCCGCGATGGCCTGTTTCAGGTCTTTGACGTAGTAGGGCGACTTCTCGTCCACCGTGTTGAACAGATAGTCGGCGCCCCACTTCTTGCCTTCCTCCAGGCGATAGTCGCGGGTGCCGATCAGGGCAACTTTGCCGGCGCCGACCGCCTTGGCCATCTGCACCATCATCAGGCCGATGGGCCCGGGACCGAAGATGGCCACGAACTGCCCCGGCTCGATCGCCAGCTTCTTCATGCCGTAGACCGCGCACGCCAGCGGCTCGATGAACGCGCCGGCCGCATAGGACACCTCGTCCGGCAGCTTGAACAGGCCGGTATAGCGCGATAGCGCGTACTCGGCGAACGCGCCGTCCGCGTTCACGCCCGGCACGTAAAGGTTGGCGCACAGGTTGGTGTGGCCGCCGGCGCACGCGTAGCAGGCATTGCAGTGTTGCACGGGGTTGACGACCACGCGATCGCCCGGCTTGAATAGCCCCATGGACTTGGGGATGGCGCCCACCTCCACGACCTCGCCGGTGAACTCGTGGCCCAAGACGATGGGCATCTTGCCGGTGGGGCTCAACCCGAAGAAATACGAGATGTCCGAGCCGCAGATGCCGCAGTTCTTCACCCGCACCAGCACATCGGCATCACCGACCTTTGGGATGGGTAACTCTTGCAGTTCCATCCTCTCCGCACCGAGAAGGACTTGGGCTTTCATTGTTTCTGCCATTGCGTCATGCTCCTTGAAAGAAATTGCGGATCATCCCTAATCCCTAGTCCCTAATACCCAATACCCCCTCATCCATACTTCGCCACCAACTCATCCATAAACGCTTTCGTCGGCGCGGTGGCTTCCAGCGCGCCCTCCCAGAAGCAGAGGTCAATCGGCCACCATTCGTCGGTGTAGCCGGCTTCCTGAAGCGCCTTGACGATCGCCGGGAAGTCCAACACGCCCTTGCCGAACGGCGCGTGCGTGCTGGTCTCGTTGTCGTGCAACGTGCCGTCGGAATCAATGAAGTGCACGTGGTGGATCTTGCCCGTCAACATGTGGGCGAACTGCACGACGCCGCCCGGCAGCGTCTCCTTCTCGCCCAGCTGGCGGGAGCCGATCACCGAGCACATGTACGCGTGACAGGAGTCGAAGAGCACGCCGAAGTTCGGGTGATCCACGGCGTAGCACATGCGGGCGACCTCGCTGGGCTTGTTGAGGAAGAAGCCCGGCTCGAACTCCCAGACCAGCTTGATGCCGTAGCGGTCGCACGTTTCGGCCGCCCGATGCCACACATCGGCATAGCGCCAGAAGCAGGTCTCGTAATCCAGCCCGCCGGGGATGCCGGTCGGCGGCGCGTTGGTGTCTACCCGCAACTTCGGGATGTTCATGTCCAGGCAGATTTCGATCTGGCGCTTGACCTGATCCAGGTAGTCGTTCGGATTGATCAGCGCCGGCACCCCGGCAAACGCGCCCGCGATGCCGGAAATGCCCAGGCCGTGGTCATCGAGCATCTTCTTGATCTCGAGCCGCTTCTCCCGGTTGGTATAATCGCCTGGGCCATAGTGCGGATCGAACGCGCCGAACTCGATGCCGTCGAACTTCAGCGCCGACAGGCGCTCCACGACCGTAGGCAGGGGGATCGGCTTGTCCGCATACCCGCCCCAGATGTACGCCCAGGTTCCGACGGAGATCTTCTTCTTAGCCATGACAGCCTCCTGAAATTAGATGGTAGGTTTGTAGGGTGGAATCCTCGGCACGTCCGGGTTGATATCCGGGCCGAAGAATTTGAAAATGATCAGGTCGGTATTGCCCGTATTCTCGACCACCAGCGGCCTGACGGCTGCGTCGTGCGAGATCAGCAGCTCGTCTCGGCCGAAGTTCAGGCCTTCGACCTCGTAGCCGCCGTAGATGCCCTTGCCGCGCCAGACCAGGATGTTGTAGACCCCCCTTTCAACGCTGGTGAACCGGCCGCCGGGCTTGACGATCAACCGCTTGCCGCTGAACTTGGTGGTGTTGTAATAGATCCATGCCTCCTCGCCGCCGGGCTGGCGGGTCTCGGGGATCGGCACGGGCGGCGTGTGGCGGTTTTCGTAGAAGTACGGGTCGCCGCTGATCTCCCAGTTGATCTGTTGCAGGATGATCCGCTCGCCATACGCCGCCCGGTCTTCCGGCCGCACATCCTTGAACAGCAACTCCTTCGAGATGATCTTGCCCGCCACCTCGGCCTGGAGCATGGCGAAGACGTCGGAATCCTCCTGCAACTCGATGGTGAGCGCCGTGCCGGGCGCGTGGAGCACGCCCGCGGGCAGGTGAAAGCCCTCTCCGCGCACGTTCAGGTAGGCGCGCGAGTGTTGCAGGATGAGATCATCCTTCCATTCCACCAGATACTTCAGCAAGATCTCTTGCTTGCCCTGCTGGACGATGTAGGGATGCACGCCGAAGAAGGTCTCCGGGTGGGGGCCCAGATCAACGTCTTCCGGGAAGTAATACGCCTCTTCTTTGGAATTGGCGCCCACCAGCCGCGCGTCCTTCTCCATCTGGTGGATATGGAAGGGAATGCGCGCGCCGAAATCGTAGATCTTCGCCAGGCGTCCCAGGCCCTTGTGCGTCCGGGCATACTCGGCACCCATGATCAGGTCGCCCGCGACCTCGACCGCTTCCTTCAGCGTGATCCGCGCCCCTGCGATGGCCAGATAGCTCAGCCCCTCGTCCGGCGGGCCGACGCGGTTATCGGCCTTGGTGGTCGAACCCAGCCACCGTTCCGAGATCCAGCCGCGTTCGCCGACGTCATACTCTTCTTCCTTCAAGCCCAGCCGTTTGCCCGGCGGCAGGAAATCGCGCGCCACCCATGCCGGCTCCAGCCGCAGGATGCCGTTGCCCTGCGCCAGGGCGGTTGCGACGATGTTGCGTGTCTCTGTGGTCATGTATGCAACCCCTTCCTCCCGCGCTACTTCGCCAGCTCCCCGAACCGCGCGGCGATGGCCAGCGCGGGATCGATCGGCACATGCGCCCGCTTGACGTCCTTCGGGATCACGATTGTGGGAGTGGGCCGGACCGTCTTGCCCTGGAATTGCGGCAGCCATTGGCGCTCGGCCTCCAGCATCTCGGCGACCATCTCGCGAATTTCCTTCAGCGTCAGCACGGCCGAGGTCAACGGGTCCATGGCGCAGGCCAGAACCGCCTTCTCCGGATCCCCCTCGATGCCCGCCTCGACCGCCAGCCGCTGCACGTTGATATTGGTCATGTTCAACGCCGCGCATTGCGAGGGCAAAGCGCCGACGAAGGTCTTGTGGATGCCCATACGATCCACGAAGAGGGGATACTCGGCGCAGCAGTCGGCCGGCAGATTGGTGATCATCCCCTCGTTGATCACGTTGCCGTTCAACCGGAAGGTCTTGCCGGTCTCCAGCGCCTCGATGATGTAGGAGCCGTACTCCACGCTGCGCGGGGGCAACGTGGTCGGCTGGCCGGCCAGGATCTCCTGGCCCTCGTACTTGGCGGCCACGTATTTGCACCAGTTATAGTAGGCGCCGCTTTCGCCGCCGAAGGCCGGCTCGTCGCAATACAGCTCCAGCGCCCGCTTGCTGCTGCGGAACCACGGCACGTACTCCGACAGGTGGCCGGTGGATTCGGTCATGAAGTAGCCGAAGTGGCGGAACACTTCGCCGCGCACCTTCTCATTGACATAATATTCCGGCTCCTCGAAGCGCGCCCGCAGGATGGGATACAGATCCCGGCCTTTGTGCTCCAGCTTCAAGAACCAGGCCATGTGATTGATGCCCGCGCACAGAAAGTCAATCTCGTCCTTGGGCACGCCCACATAGCCGGAGATGAGGTCGAGGGTCGTCTGGACGCCATGACACAGGCCCACGAACTTCACCTTCGTGGTGCCCAGCGCCCAGCAGATCATCGCCATCGGGTTGACGTAGTTCAACAGATAGGCGTTCGGGCACAGCTCTTCCATGTCGTGCGCCATGCCCAGGGTCGTGGGAATGCTGCGCAAGGCGCGAAAGATGCCGCCCGGGCCCATGGTGTCGCCGATGCATTGATCCACGCCGTACTTCAGCGGGATCTTATAGTCGTACTCGAAGCCGGTCACCCCGCCCACCTGGAAGGTGGCGATCACATAGTCCGCGCCCCGCAGCGCCTCGCGGCGATCGGTCGTGGTCCAGACGGTGGCATTGAGGCCGTTGTCTTTGATCACGCGTTTGGCGAACGCTTCGACCTGCGAGCTGCGGGTGGTGGTGGGGGCCATGAGGGCAAACTCGACGCCCTCCAGGCCCGGCGTGCCCAGGATGTCGAGAATCAACGTCTGGCAGAAGACGATACTCCCTGCGCCGATGATGGCGACCTTTGCCATAGCTAACCTCCATTGTCCGTTAAGAGTGATATCGGTGCGCTGCCGCAGAGGGCAGGTTGCGCAAAACGCCAGGTCCGCACTGCGCGCCGGCCGTGCTCAGCCCAGATCGCGCAGGTAGGCCCGCATCAGGGGGCCCAAACGCTGATACAGTGCGAAGCGCTGCTCGTACAGCCGTTGCTGGCGCGGGTTCGGCTCGAAGGTGCGCTCGATGGCCACCATGGTTTCGACCCCGGCCGCCAGCGACGGGAAGAGGCCGCTGCCGACGCCGGCCACGATCGCCGCGCCCAGCACCCCGGCCTCGGTGACGCGAGGCCGCAGGAAGGGCCGGCCCAGGATGTCGGCCGAGAGCTGGATCCAGAGGTCCGACCGGCTGCCGCCGCCGACCGCCCGCAGGTCCGCGATGGCGATGCCGGCCGCGGGCAACGTCTCCAGGCACGCGCGCTGGTAGAAGGTGACCCCCTCCAGGATGCCTTTAAGGATCTCTCCGCGCGAGGTGTCGAGCTTCAGGCCGGCCAACACGCCGCTGGAATCGGCGATGAACTCCGGCGGGCCCGTCGGCGCCCAGTGCGGCAACGCCATGACGCGGCTCGGCCCGGCCGGCATCTCGGCCAACAGCGCGGCGTAGATGTCGCGGCCGGCGGCTTGCGCCGCGGCGCGCTCGGCCGCCGCGAACGTGTCCCGAAACCAGCGCAACAGCGACCCACCGTGGTTGTAGATGAAGCTGACGAAGCGGCCCGCCGCGGCGTGATGCTCGGTGTTCAAGCCCTGGCCGATCATGGCGGCCGGCGCGGGCCGATGATCGAAGATGGGCATCATGCAGATGTAGGTGCCCATGCCGTACATCGCCTGGCCCGGCGCGATGGCGCCGCACCCCACGCCGTTGATGCATTGGTCGTGGCCGCCCGCGACCACAATCACGCCCGGAGGCAATCCCAACGCCTCGGCGGCCCGCCGTGAGACCTCGCCTACCACCGTGCCGGTCGGCACCGGCCGCGGCAGCTTCGCGCGTTCCAGCCCGGCCAACGCCAGCAGCTCGTCCGACCAGTCGGCCGCGTCCAGGTCGAAGAGCAGCGTGCGGTTGGCCAGCGAGTAGTCCACGAACGGCTCGACGCCCAACATGAACGGCACGAAGCCGCCCCACAGCAAGAAGACGTCGGTCGCCGCGTAGAGCTCGGGCTGGTGATCCCTGATCCAGCGCAGCTTGGTGAGCGCGTACTGGCCGCCCCACGTGTTGCCGTTGATGCGGTAGAGCTGCTCATCGGGGAGCGCGCGGCGCCATTCATCCAGGTACTCGTTCCCGCGCACGTCGAAGTTGAGCAGCGATGGCCCCAACACCCGCCGATCGCGGGTCACCGGCACGAACGCCTCGCCCATGGACGAAACCGCCAGCGCGACGACCGGATCGCGGCCGGCGGCCGCCGCGACCTGCCGGATGGTACGCTGGATGCGCGCCCAAACCGCCTCCACGTCCAGCTCGGCCCAGCCGGGTTGCGGCCGCTGGATGTCGTACTCCTCGTAGGCCAGGGCCAACAGGTCGCCCGTCGCGGAGAAGAGGGCGGCCTTGCAGCCGCCGGTTCCCACATCAATGCCCAACAGGCTCATGGCTGATCTTTTCCTCCGATGGCGCTGCGGAATGGACCTGATCCCGGCCGGCGACGATCCGGCGCTTGCCCGCCACGGCCAGATGATCGCGCAATATCCAGGTGGCGCGTTCGTACACCGCCTCCTGGCCGGCTTCCACGCTGCCGGTGTCGCGCCAGGCCTGCTCGTAGGCCTGCCGCGTCTCGGTGCCGATGTTGATCTTGGCGATGCCGCGGCGGCACGCCTCCAGGACATAGGCGCGCGGAATGCCCGAGCCGCCGTGCAAGACCAGCGGGATGCCGGTGGCGGCCGCCAGCTCATCCAACCGCTCCAGGTTCAGCCGCGCCGCGATCTTCTTCTGATCGCGCGCGCCGGCCGCGATGGCGCCGTGGACGTTGCCGATGGCGACCGACAGCCAGTCGCAGCCCGTCTCGGCCACGAAGCGCCGCGCCTCTTCCACATCGGTGAAGCCCCGGCCCGAGGCGAACAGCTCTTCGTAGGGCGGCAACGGCCCGGCTTCGTGGCCCAAGACCGCGCCCAGCTCGGCTTCGACCGGAACGCCGGCCGCGTGCGCCAGCTCGACTACGGCGCGGGTGGCTGCGATGTTATCGGCCAGCGGCAACCGGGAGCCGTCCACCATCACCGACTGGTAGCCCAGCGCCAGCGCCTCGCGGATGATCGGCAGATAGGCCACCGGCTCGTTGTCCTCGTCAATGACCGGCACATGGTCCAGGTGCAGCCGCACGTGATCGGCCACGGCCCAGCGGCCGAACTCCTCGGCCACGGCCGCCAGGCTTCCGGCCTGAAACTTGATCCACTCCAGCCGCGCGACCGCGATGAGGGCGAACGCGTCCTGCTCGACGATGGCGCGCACGATCGGCCGGACCATGGGCAGATAGGGGATGTTGAAGGATGGGATGACCACGCCGGCGCGTCGCGCGGCCGCCATGATGGTTGCTGTATCTGACATAGCGATCGGCCTCGTATGAAGCTCTATACCTGAACCCGTTCGCCGCTGACGCGCTGGAAGAAGTGCAACCGCTCGCGCGCCACCTGAAAGCGCACCCGTTCGCCGATCCGCGCGGCCGCGATGCCGGGCGTCGTGCTCACCACCATCTGCTCGCCGATCTTGATGTGGATCAGCGTCTCCACCCCCAGCGGCTCGGTCAGGACGATCTCACCGGTGAACAGGCCCGCCGGATCGAGGCGCACGTCTTCCGGCCGCACGCCCAGGATCAGTTGCGTCGGCAGCCGCCAGGGTTCGGCGCACAGCTCGCGCGCCGGCAGCCGGATATCGCTGTCGGCCACCACCAGGGTGCCGTCCTCGATCGCCGCCCGGAGCAGGTTGATCTTGGGCGAGCCGACGAGCTGGGCCACGAAGGTCGTGGCCGGCCGGTCGTAGATGTCTTCCGGCGTGCCGACCTGGATGAGCCGGCCGTGATTCAGGACGCCGATGCGGTCGGCCATGGTCAACGCCTCGATCTGGTCGTGCGTGACGAAAAGGGTGGTGCTCCCCTGCGTGCGCTGCAGGTGGGCCAGCTCGATGCGCAGCGCCTCGCGCAGCTTGGCGTCCAGGTTCGAGAGCGGCTCGTCCATGAGATAGACGCGCGGCTGGCGCACGATCGCGCGGCCGATGGCCACCCGCTGCATCTCGCCGCCCGAGAGCCTGGCCGTCTTGCGCTCCAACAGGTGCGCGATGCGCAGCTTTTCGGCCGCTTCGGTGACCCGCCTCTTGATCTCGGCCTCCGGCAATTTGCGCATCGGCGAGCGCAAGGGGAAGGCCAGATTGTCGTACACCGTCATGGTCGGATAGAGCGAATATTGCTGAAACACGAACGCCACATCTCGCTCGGCCGGCGGCAAGCCGTCCACGCTCTCGCCGTCGAAGAGAACGCGGCCGGCGTCCGGCCGCGTCAGGCCGGCGATCACGCGCAGCGTCGTGGTCTTGCCCGCGCCCGTCGGCCCGAGGAGGACGAACAGCTCGCCGTTCTTGATCTCAAACGAGATATCGTCCAGCGCCGTGACGGCTCCGAAACGCTTGGTGATGTTGCGCAAGGCGACCTGGCTCATGATCTCACCTCCCGGGCCACGGCGGCCTCGGTCTGAGGATCGAAGAAGCGCACCATTTCCCCATCGAGATCGAAGCGGACGGCGGCGCCGATGGGATAGTCAATGTCGCGGCGAGTGCGGATGTGCACGATTGTGTCTTCGTTGAGGTTGGCATGGAGCATGGTGTAGGAGCCGTGCAGGTCGGTGCCATAGACGGTCGCGCGGATCGTCCCTTCCGGGTTGATCTGCGCGGCTTCGGGCCGAAAGCCGACGATCACGTTGCCGCCGGCCAGCCGGCCGAGCGCGGCCCGCCAGCCGGCCGGAACCGGGAAGGCGCTGCCGCCGTGCAGGTGGATCATGCCGTCGGCGTAATGACCGGGCACCAGGTTCATGCCCGGACTGCCGATGAAGTTGGCCACGAACAGATTGGCCGGGTCGTGATAGACCTGCGCCGGCGTGCCGATCTGCTGGATCACCGCGTTGGACATGACGACGATGCGGTCGCCCATCGCCATCGCCTCCACCTGGTCGTGGGTCACGTAGACGGTGGTGGCGTGTTGGGCCAGGTGGAGCCGCTTGATCTCGGCCCGCATCACCTCGCGGAATTCGGTGTCCAGCGCGCCCAACGGCTCATCCATCAGGAAGCACGCCGGCTTGCGCACGAGCGCGCGCGCCAGCGCCACGCGCTGCTTATCGCCGCCGCTCAGCGCGCCGGGCCGGCGATGCAACAGATGGCCGATGCGCAACATCTCGACCACCTCGCTCACCCGGCGGTTGATTTCGGCGCGCTTCATGCCCTGCGACTCCAGGGGGAAGGCGATGTTCTGTTGTACGGTCATCAGGGGATAGAGTGCGAAGAACTGGAACACGAAGGCGATGTCGCGTTGGCTGGCCGACAACCAGGTCACATCCTTGCCGTTGATGTAGATTCGGCCCTGGGTGACCGCCTCCAGCCCGGAGATCATGCGCAACGTGGTGGTCTTGCCGCAGCCCGACGGCCCCAGCAAGGCCACGAACTCGCCGTCGCCGATGGTCAGGTCCATCGGCCTGACCGCCCAGCTCTCGCCGAATTTCTTTGCTACCTGTCGTAATTCGATCTCAGCCATGTTTTGCCTCACGCCCAATACCCAATCCCCAATCCCCAATCCCTAATCCCTAATCCCTAATATCGGGGATTGGGTATTAGGGATTAGGGATTAGGAATTAGGGATCAGGGGGTATCATTGTCTGATCGCGCCGAAGGTGACTCCGCGCAACAGGTATTTGCGGAGCAGGAACGTGACGATGACCACCGGGATCAGGAAGAGCAGCGAACCGGCCGCGATCACGCCCCACTCGATGCCGCCGACGCCGAGATTGGCCGGGATGGCCGGCGGCGCGGTGCGGGCCTTCTCGCTGGTCAACATCAGCGCGAACGCATATTCGTTCCAGGCGAAGATCAGGCAGAAAACGGCGGTGGCGGCGATGCCGGTCGCCGACTGCGGCAGCACGATCTTGCGGAACGCCTGCAAGCGACTGTAGCCGTCTACGAGCGCTGCCTCCTCATACTCGATCGGGATCTCGTCAATGAAGCCCTTGAGCAACCAGACCGAGAAGGAAAGGTTGAAGACGGTATAGAGCAGGATCAGGCCGATGTGCGTGTCGTACAGTCCCAGGGCGCGATACATCAGAAAGATCGGGATGGTGACCACGACGGGCGGCAACATGCGCGTGCTCAAGATAAAGAAGAGCCAGTCCCCTTTGCCGGGGATCTCGTAGCGGCTGAACGCATAAGCCGCGAGCAACCCCAGCGCCACGGCCAGGAGGGTCGAAGTCACCGCGATGATCAGCGAGTTGCGGAGCTGGCCCACGAATCGGCTTGGCCCCAGGATCTTCATGCCCCGCGCCAGCGCCTGCCGCTCGATGAAGCTCAGGTCGGTGCGCTCGCGGTATTGGGCCAGTTCGCCGGCGCCCAACTGGCTGCGGTTGTAGAAGAGCCCGACAAAGCCATCGAGGGAAGGGGTGAAAAAGACGACCGGCGGCGACGCCGTGGTATCGGGTCGCGACTTGAACGCGGTCATCACCATCCAGATGACGGGGATCAACATGATCAGCGCCACGAGGATGGAGATCACCAGCCGCACGGTGATGCCCATGGTGGCGAGCGGCGTGATCTGGTCCACGCGCACCGAATCGGTGATGGGCGTCGCGGGCCCGGTTTCGGCGAAGGTCGGCCGCGTCGTTGCTGTCGTTGCCATGATCAGGCCTCCTTCATCCGGTTCAGATACCAGATGTACACGTTGCTCACCGCGATAATGACGATGAGCACGATATAGGCCAGGGCGCTGGCCATGCCGGTGCGGGCCTGGCCCTGGAAGACCATCCGATACAGGGCCACCGAGACCGTCTCGGTCGCGTTGCCCGGCCCGCCTCCCGTCAGGCCCATCACCAGGTCGAACGCCTTCAGCGCCTCGATGGTGCGGAACAGGATGGCCAGCAGGAGCAGCGGCGCGACCTGCGGCAGGGTGATGCGCCAAAACTGGCGCCAGGAGCTGGCCCGATCCACGGCCGCCGCCTCGTAAATGTAATCGGGGATCGCCTTGAGGCCGGAAAGGCACAGCAGCATCACGAACGGGCTCCACATCCACACGTCTACGATGACCACGGAGATCAAGGGGTAATCCTTGAGCCAGACCGGCGACGTCGTCGGATCCCAGAAGCCGATCAGATAATTGAAGATGCCGGTGAGCGGATTGAAGATCAGGCGCCAGAACATGCCGACGATGACCGGCGAAAGCATCATGGGGATCAGGATCAACGTCGTCAGCAGGCCGCTGGCCTTGAAACGGGCCCGCAGGAGCAGCGCCAGGCCGAAGCCGATCACGGCCTGAAGGGAGACCGAGAGCAGGGCGTAGCGGCCGGTCACGGCAAAGCTGGCCCAGATCTGCGGATCGCGGAGCAACGCGTCGAAGTTGGCGGCGCCGATCCACACGGGCGACGCCTTTCCGCTGTGCGAATACTGCGTAAAGCTCAAGAACAGGCTATAGAACAGCGGAAAGATGTTCCACAGGATCAGCAGGATCAGCGTGGGCATGATGAACAGGCGCTGGATCGTGCTGTCGCTGATCTGTCGGCGCCGGCTGCGCGGCGCGGTTGGGATGGAGATGGATGGGTTCATGCAACAGGCCTCTCTTCTGGCGGCCCCGACCATGAGGCGGGGCCGCGCGCTTGACCGCCGGGTCCGTTGGCCGGCCGGGCCTTGCCTGGCCGCCCGGCCGGCCAGCTCAGAAACCCGTTACTTCTTGGGATAGCCGTATTGCTTGAAGATCTTCTCGTGAGCGGCCGCGATGGCGTCCAGAGCTGCCTTGGCAGTGCCCTTGCCGCCGACCACATAGTCGCTCAGCGCCGCCTGCGCGGAGGGCAACAGCTCGCCGTACTCGGGGATGTTGTAGAAGTCCTTGACCATCCCCATCGTTTCGGCGAAGGCGGCGTTGTAGGGCGCGGCCTCCAGGAATTCCTTAGAGGAGAGCGCCTTCTTGTTGCAGGTGTAGCCGCCCAGCGCGGCCCACTTCATCTGAATATCGTCGCGCGCAAACCACTTGATGAAGTCGAAGGACGCCTGCTTGCGCTCGTTCGAGATGTAGGCGTTGATGCTGGTGCCCTGGCCGCCCAGGGAAGCATACCGGTGGCCGTACGGTCCGGCCGGGTTCGAGAAGAAGCCGACCTTGTCGTAGTACTTCGGGTTGGTGCCCTTGTTCGCCAGTGCAGGGAAGAACGCGAAGTAGTTCATGGCGAAGACCACCTGCCCGTTGATGAAGTAGTCGTTCATCTCGGGGAAGAAGGAGTTCGTGTTGCCGGGCGGGCCCGAATCGTACAGGCGCTTGTACGCTTCGAGCGCTTCGACGCACTCCTTCTTGTTCAGGACGCCGTCCACCTTGTAGTTGTCGTTCCATTCGCAGCCGTAGGAGAACATCACGTTCTGGAAGCCCATGGTAATGGCGTCGTAGTCCTTCTGTGTGTACACTGCCGCGCCGTAGATGGGCGGGTTGGCGTTGGGCCGCGAGAAGAACTCGGCCATGTCCAGGAACTGCTTGTAATCCTTCGGCGGCACGGAATACTCGTAGCCGTATTTGGCCTTGAAGGCGGCCTTCTCGGCAGGATTCTCGACGATGTCTTTGCGATAGGCCCAGCCGTTCGCGTCGCCCTCGGTCGGATACGCGTAATACCGGCGGGAACCCGGCGGATATTCGCCGTAGTATTTGAGGGTGGCTTCGGTAACAGTCTCGATGAGCTTGTTGGAGGTGAGGAAGTCGGTCATGTCCACGTAGTGGCCGTTGGTGACGGCGTCACCCAACCACTGGCTGTCGCCGACGACCATGTCGAAGCCGGTGCCGCGTGCGGCCCATTCGGCCGACACTTTGTTGAAGTAGCTGCCCCAAGGCTCCTGAACGACGGTGACCTTGATGCCGGTCTCCTTTTCGTACAGCTTGCCGATCTCCTGGAGGTAGTTGGCGGGATCCCACTGGGCCCACCAGATGACCAGCTCTTTGACGCCGGCCGGCTTGGCGGCCGGTTCGGGGGCCTTAGTCGCTGCGGCCGGCGCCGCAGGGGCGGCCGGCGCGGGGGCCGGGGTGGCGGCGCCGCCGCAGGAAACCAGCGCAGCGACCATCGTGACCGCGACCAAGAGGAAGACGATTTTCTTTGCCATGGTTGCTCTCTCCGCTTTAAGGGGTTTACGCCAGTTTGCACCGAAGAACTCACCGGGTATGCCGATATGCCTTTTCCGTCGGCCCTCACCTCCTCTCTGCACTCATCCGACGCCGGCAGGTCGCCCGCCGGACGGCCGGGATATGTCGAGGGATCAACCAGGAGGTTGTCCCGCGCGCGCCCGCTCCGATGGGGAAACGAACGGTTGCCCCAGGATGCCGGCCACGATTTCGGCCAGGTTCTCCAAATCGAACGGGAAATTCAGGTAGATGATCTTATCGTCCGACGCCGGCCGGGATGGCTGCTCGGAGATAATCAGCACCGGGATCTGTCCGATGCACTGGAGGAGCGCCGCGTGGTACAGGATGGACAGCGGGTTATGGATCGGCGATACGGAGGCCACGATGATCAGGTCGAACCGCTCGGCCGGATGCTCGCCGGCCGGCGATCGGGGCACATTCGCTTCAAGGCGGATCACCTGCACCTGTGGCAGCCGACCGAGCTGCAGTTCGATCGCCGCGTAAAGGGCATCGAGATCGCAAAGGACGCAAATCCGCCTGTCGTGCGGGTGATCGGTCATCGTCATATGCCGGTCCCGTGGAAAGGAAAGAAGCTTTTGCTCTTGCGGCACTCTCAGGAAGCGTTCATAGTATAGCCCCTCCTCGTTCCAAAGAGATCACAAAACGCCCCGCGGGCATTCCAAAAACGTTCCAAAAACGGACGGCCGCGGGGCAAGCGGTCATTCGAGGGCGAAGAGATAGCCGATGCCGGGTCGGGTGTGGATATAGCGGGGATGGGCCGGATCGGGTTCGATCTTGCGGCGCAGGCGATGGATCGCCTGCCGGATCAGCTTCTCGCCTTCCTCGTAGCCGGGACCCCAGACCTTTTCGACCAGGTAGTCTACGACGCAAACGCGGCCGGGCCATTTGACCAGCTCGCACAGCAGGCGATATTCGGTCGGGGTCAGGCGCACCTCTTCCCCGCGGACGAACACCCGCTTGCGGCCGAAATCGACGCGCAGTTCGCCGGCTTCGAAGCAGGCATCGGCGGCCTGGCCTTCGGCAAACTCGACCCGGCGCAGGGCCGCCCGCACCCGCGCCAGCAGCTCGGGCACGCTGAACGGCTTGATCACGTAATCGTCCGCGCCCAGGTCGAGGCCCAGGACCTTGTCGGCTTCGCTGGCCATGGCCGTGATCATGATGATCGGCACGGTGGAGAACTCGCGAATGCGTTGGCAGGCCTCGTAGCCGTTCATGACCGGCATCTTGATGTCCAGGAGGATCAGATCGGGCTGCGCGTCGGCCGCCAGTTGCACCGCCTGTTGCCCGTCTGACGCGGTGAGCACCTCATAGTTGCGGGCTTCCAGGTTGGTCTGAATCGCCCAGATATATCTCGGTTCGTCCTCTGCCACCAGGATACGAGTCTTCTTCATGCGTCCCTTCCTTCAACAGGTCGTGTCCTTGCATGCAGAGCTTCACCGGTCGTCCGGGTTGCCCGGCCCGGCCACCGGGATGGTGAAGCAAAACGTGCTCCCGACATTGAGCTGGCTCTCTACCCAGATCCGGCCGCCGTGCGCTTCGACGATCCCCCGGCAGACGGAAAGGCCCAGGCCGGCCCCGCGCAGGCGCCGCGTGATCTCGTTCTCCACGCGATGGAAGCGCTCGAAGATGCGATCCCATTCTTCCGGCGGGATGCCGATCCCCTCATCGCTGACTGTGACCATGATGTGCAGGTTGTCGCGATGGGCGTGCGTCGTGATCGTTCCGCCTTGAGGCGAGTATTTGATGGCATTGTCCAACAGGTTGCGCAGCACCTGCTCCATGCGCTTGGTGTCCACCACCGCGATCAGCGGTTCGTCGGGCAGATCGCACACCAGCCGGTGCCGGCTCGAGAGGGCCTCCATGGATTTCATGGTGGTGCGGATCAACTGCCCCAGGTCGGCGGCCTGTTTGTCCAGGCGCAGGCGGCCGCCTTCGATGCGGCCCAGGTCGAGCAGGTGCTCTACGATGGTCTCCAGCTTGCTGGCCTCTTCGCTGATGCTGTGCAGGAACTTCTGCTGGGTGGCGCGGTCGAACTCCACATCGTCCATCAACAGGGAAGAGGCCGAGATCTTGATCAGTCCCAGGGGCGTCCGGAGCTCGTGCGAGACGTTGGCGATCAGCTCCGAGCGCAGGCGGTCTATCTCGCGCAGGATCTTCACTTCGGCGGCCTGTTGGGCCAGCCGCGCGTTCTCCACGGCGATCCCGATCTGGTGGCCGATGGTGGTGAGCAGCTGGACGCGATTCGGGCTCAACCCCTGCGGGTTGTGGCTGATGCTGCCCAGGATGCCCAACACGGTGTCCTTCGATTGGATGGGGACGCCGGTCAGGGTGAAGGTCCGTTCGGGTTGCGCCTCCTGAATGCTGAGCCGGATCGCCTCCAGGACGGGGTCCATCTGCAGCGCCGACGCGGTCCCGGTTCGCTTGCCGCCGACGCTTTCGGCCAATTTGAGGCGCTTGATCTGGCGGGCCGCGGCCTCCGGGATGCCCCGCTGGGCCGCCAGGGTCAGGGTGGCGCCATCGTCGTCCAGCAGTTGCACCCAGCCGCCGTCAATGTCCATCACGCGCATCGCGCAATCCAGGGTCGCGTTCAGGATCTGATCCAGGCCGATGGACTGGCCGATGGTGGTGGCGATCATGTTCAGGGCGGCCAGGTCCTGGTTGCGGCGCTGGATCTCTTCTTCGGCCCGTTTCCGCTCGGCGATCTCGGCCTGCAAGGCCTGGTTGGCGCTGAGCAGCTCGGCCGTGCGCTCTTGCACCCGCGTCTCCAGCTCGTCGTGGGCGCGCTGCAGGGCCTCTTCCGCGCGTTTGCGTTCGGTGATGTCTTCCGAGATGCCCAGCAGGTATTGCGGCTTGCCGTTGGCATCCAGGATGGGGACTTTGAGGGTGTGCAAGAGGCGGATGCCCCGATGGCGCGTCTGGATCGGCTCCTCGGGGAACTCTATCAGCCGGCCCTGGCTGAGCACCTGGCGGTCCTGGGCGACGAAGTAGTCGGCCTGTTCCTTCGGGAAGAGGTCGTAATCGGTCTTGCCGATCATCTCTTCGTGGGAAAAGCCCACCAGCTCCGCGCCGGCCTTGTTCCAGCGCACAAAGCGGAGCTGCTCGGCATCCTTGACGAAGATCATGATGGGGATGTTTTCGACCACCGAATCCAGGAACGCCTGGGTGCGTTTCGCCTCCTCATCGGCCCGCTTGCGCTCGGTGATGTCTTCGGAGATGCCCATCAGGTATTGCGGCCGGCCCTCGGAGTCCATGATGGGCACCTTGAGGGTATGGAGGATTCGGACCCCTTTGTGTCGGGTGTGGATCGGCTCTTCGGGGATGTCTACCAGCCGGCCGGTGGTCAATACTTCGCGGTCCTTGGCGTGGAAGAAGTCGGCTTCTTCTTTGGGGAAGAAGTCGTGATCGGTCTTGCCGATCAGCTCTTCGCGCGCATAGCCCACCGTTTCCTCGCCGGCCCGATTCCAGAGCACCCATTTCAGGGTTTCCGCTTCTTTGACGAAAACCATGATCGGGATGTTCTCGACGACCGAATCGAGGAAGGCCCGGATGCGGTTGGCTTCTTCCTCGGCCCGTTTGCGCTCGGTGATGTCTTCCGAAATGCCCACCAGGTACTGGGGCTTGCCCTCGGCATCGAGGATCGGCACTTTGAGGGTGTGCAGGATCCTCACGCCTTTGTGCCGGGTATGGACCGGCTCTTCGGGCGTGTCCACCAGCTTGCCGGTGGCGAGCGCCTTCCGGTCGTTGGCGGTGAAGAAGTCGGCCTCTTCTTTGGGGAACACATCGTAATCGGTCTTGCCGATCAGTTCTTCCCGCGAAAAGCCGATCGTCTCGGCGCCGGCCTTGTTCCAGCGCACCCAGCGCAGCTCGGAGGCTTCCTTGACAAAGAACATGATGGGGATGTTCTCCACCACCGAATTCAGGAAGGCGGTCGTCTCTTCCAGTTGGCGCGCGTGGCGGGCCAACGCCTCTTCGGCCTGCTTGCGTTCGGAGAAGAGGCGGGCATTCTCGATGGCGTTGGCAAGCTGGTCGGCCATGGTCTGGAGGGTGGTGATCTCGTCCTCGCCGAAAGCGTTCGGCTGCGCGGACTGGATGGTCATGGCGCCGATGGCCTGGCCGCGGCTGATCAGCGGCAGGGCCAGCTTGGAGCGCGTTGCCGGCAACAGGGGGTTCTTCAGTTGCGCGGCCTCGGGGGTGACGTTTTGCTCAAGGCAATACTGGCGGGTGGCGATGCAGCGGCCGACCAGCGAATCGCCGCCGATCTCGACCCGCCGGCCGGCGGCCACCATCTGTCGGCCGGCTTCGCCCGTGCCGGCGCGCAACACGGCCCAGCGCCGTGTTTCGTCCGTCGGATCCACCAGGTAGAGGCCGACGTAGTAGAGTCCGAACCGCTCGCGGGTCAGCTCCACCACCTGGGCCATCAGCTCGTCGGGGTCCAGGATGCTGCCGGTGGCGCGCGAGACTTCGGCGGCCGCCTGCAGCAGGAGGGCCTGGCGGTCCAGCTTCAGGTTGGCCTGGCGCAAGAGCTCTTGCGATAACTGCCCCGGGGCCCCGCGGCGGCCCGCGGCGCGGGGGGCGTGGCTGGTCGGGGAAAAGGAGTGCCCGATCCGTCTTCGAGAAGTAGAGGAAAACGCGGTTGGCGCCTTCCTGTGTGAACGGTGCATGGTCCTCATCGTCCTCTGCTCGATCCATTGTTACAGGTGCCGCTTGCAAAGTCGCGCGCGGCGCGACGAAAGAGGGGGAAAGGTTCGCGAGAGGAATATAACCGCAAGGGGGCGATTTGTCAATTCGAACTTTCAATCGCCCCAAACGGCCGCGAGTGGGGACCGTCTACCGGCCGACGGCGATGCCCACAGGGATCGGAGCCGGCGGATGGCCGGCTTTACGATCTTCCTCGGCCGCCGCGAGGCCCCTGCCGTCCGCCCGAAACTGGCTCTGGTACAGGTGATAATAGAAACCGCGCTGCGCCAGCAACGTCTCGTGCGTGCCGCGCTCGATGATCTCGCCGTGGTTGATGACCAGGATCTGATCGGCGTTGCGGATCGTGCTCAGCCGATGGGCGATGACGAAGCTGGTGCGGCCCTTCATCAGCCGCAACATGGCCTCCTGGATGTGCTTTTCGGTGCGCGTGTCCACACTGCTCGTCGCCTCGTCCAACACCAGGATGCCCGGATCGGCCAGGATCGCGCGCGCGATGGCCAGGAGCTGGCGCTGGCCCTGGCTCAGGTTGCCGGCCCGCTCGGAGAGTTCCGTCTGGTAGCCGTGCGGCAGCCGGCGGATGAACGGATCGGCGTTGGCCAGCCGCGCCGCGGCGATCACCTCCTCGTCGGTCGCGTCCAGCCGGCCGTAGCGGATGTTCTCCATCACCGTGCCGGTGAAGAGGAAGGTGTCCTGGAGCACGATGCCGAGCTGCCGACGCAGGTCGGCCAACTTGATCTGGCGGATGTCCTGGCCGTCAATGCAGATGCGGCCCGACTGGATGTCGTAGAAGCGCGTGAGCAGGTTGACGATGGTCGTCTTGCCCGCGCCGGTGGGACCCACCAGCGCCACCACCTGCCCCGGCTCGGCGCGCAGGCTCACATGTTTCAACACCGGCACGCCCGGCTCATATTCGAAGCAGACATCCTCGAAGACCACCTCGCCCCGCACCGCAGCGAGCGGCCTGGCGTCGGCCGCGTCGGTCACCTCGGCCGGTTCGTCTATCGTCTCGAAGACCCGCTCCGCGCCGGCAATGGCCGACTGGATCGTGTTGTAGAGGTTGGCGATCTCGTTGAGCGGCCGGCCGAACTGCCGCGCGTAGTTGATGAACGCGGCGATGGTGCCCACCGTGGCCAGTCCGGCCAGGGCCATCCAGCCGCCCGCGCCGGCCACGATGGCCAGGCCCAGGTTGTTGACGAAGTTCATCAGCGGGCCGATGAAGCCGGAGAAGATCTGCGCCTGTGTGCCGGCCCGGCGCAGCTCGCGGTTGGCGAAGTCGAACTCGGCCATCACGGCCTGTTCGCGGCCGTAAGCCTTCACCACCCGCTGGCCGGTGATCGTCTCCTCGATGATGCCGTTCAGCTTGCCGAGCGCCTTCTGTTGTTGGCGGAAGCCGGCGCGCGTACGGCCGCCCACCCAGCGCGTCAGGAACAGCATCATGAAGGGAACCGTCAACATGGTCACCAGGGCCAATCGCCAGTTCAGGAACAGCATCACCGCGGCCGTGCCGGCCAGGCTAAGGACGGCCGAGACGAGCTGCGTGACGCTCTGCGCCAGCACCATGCTGATGTTCTCCACGTCGTTCGTCAGCCGGCTCATCAGGTCGCCGTGCGCGTGCTGATCGAAGAAGCGCAGCGCAAGGGTCTGCTCGTGCTCGAACAGGTCGTTGCGGATGGCGGCCACGGTGCGCTGCGCGGCCGCGGCCATGATGTAGGTCTGCAACCAGGTGAGGAGCGAGGTGAGGGCGTAGACGGCCAACATCAGCGCGCAGAGGCGCACCAGCCCGGCCAGGTCGCCGGGCAGGATGTAGCGGTCAATGGCCACGCCCAGGAGATAGGGGCCCGCAAGCTGGAGGCCCGTGGTGGCGGCCACGGCCAGGGCGGTGAAGATCAGCGCCAGGCGCTGGCGGCGCAGGTAGCCCCACAGCCGGGCGAGCGTGCCGGCCGGGTTTTTGGCGTGTTCGACCGGCCGCATGAAGTGCGCGCCCGGGCCGCCCCCGCCCGGCCCGCCGCCGGGCCGGCCCATCATGAAGGGCGGCGGTACAATGGGGGTGCGTTCGCTGGATCGGGACATCGGTGCGGGCATGGCTCAGCGCTCCATCTGCGATTCGTAGATCTCCCGATAGATCGGGCTGGTTTCCATCAACCGGGCATGCGGCCCCTGGGCGACGATCTGGCCGTTGTCGAGCACGAGGATCTGGTCGGCGCTCAGGACGGTGCTGATGCGCTGCGCGACGATCAGGTTGGTGCGGCCGCGCCGCGCCGCGGCCAACGCTTCTTGCAGCCGGGCCTCCGTCTCCACGTCCACCGAGCTGGTGCTGTCGTCCAGGATCAGCACGCTGGGGTTCATGAGGAGGGCGCGGGCGATGGCGATGCGCTGCTTCTGGCCGCCCGACAGGTTCACCCCGCGCTGGCCCACCATCGAGTCGTAGCCGTCGGGGAAGGACATGATGAAGTCGTGCGCCTGGGCCAGCTTTGCCGCCGCAATCACCTCTTCGTCGCCGGCATCGGGCCGGCCGTAGCGGATATTGTCGCGGATGGTGCCGCTGAAGAGGACCGATTCTTGCAGCGCGATGCTGATCTGCCGGCGCAGGGCGGTCTCGTCGATGTCGCGTACGTCTATGCCGTCCACGGTCACCCGGCCCTCCTTCACGTCGTAGAAGCGCGGGATGAGGTGGACGAGGGACGATTTGCCGGCGCCGGTGGAGCCGAGGATGGCCACGGTTTGTCCCGGCTCCGCGACGAAGCTGACGTTCTTTAACACCGGCTCGGCGTCGGCGCCGTTGTAGCTGAAGGTGACGTTCTCGAACGCCACGCGGCCGCGCGGGGCAAACTCGGCGAGCGCGCCGGGCCGGTTCACCACCTCCGGTTGGCTGTCGAACACCTCCTGGATGCGCTCGGCCGAGGCTTCGGAGCGGGAGAGGCGCATGGTGAGCATGCTGACCATCATGATGGAGAAGAGGGTTTGCGTCAGGTAGTTGGTGAAGGCGATGATCTGGCCGACCTGGAGCGATCCGGCCTTCACCTGGACGCCGCCCAGCCAGAGGGCCGCCACGACGCCGCTGTTGAGGATGAGCATGACGAGGGGCATGTTGAGGGCCAGGACCTGGGCCGCGGTGATGTTCTGTTGCATCAATTGTTCGTTGGCCTTGCGGAAGCGGCCGATCTCGTGCGCCTCGCGCACGAACGCCTTGACCACGCGCACCCCGGCCAGGTTCTCCTGCATCACCGTGTTGAGCGCATCGAGCCGGCGCTGCACCTCGCTGAAGAGCGGATGGCTCTTGTTGATCAGCCAGATCACCACGGCGAGCACCAGGGGGATGAGGACGACGAAGAGCAGCGCGAGGGTAGGGCTGGTGAAGATCGCCATGACCAGACTGCCGACCATCAGGAGAGGCGCGCGCACCATGATGCGCAGCATCATCATCACCAGCTCCTGCACCTGCGTCACGTCGTTGGTGAGCCGGGTGATCAGGCGGCCGGTCTCCAGCCGATCCAGGTTGCCGAAGGAAAGGGATTGGACCTTGGCGAAGAGCGCGCTGCGCAGGTCGGCGCCGAAGCCCTGGGCCGCCAGGACCGAGAAGACGGTGCAGCCGGTGCCGCCGACGGCGCCGATGGCGGCGAAGCCGACCATGAGCAGGGCGGTGTGCAGCACGAGGGGCATGTCGCCGCGGGCCAGGCCCTGGTCCACGATGCGCTGGACCATGCGGGGTTGCATCAGGTCCATGGCCACTTCGAGCATCATGAGCAGGGGCGCGAGCACGGCCCAATGGCGATACGGTTTCAGGAAACGGGCAAGCCTACGCGTCGCAGACATGGCGGTTCTCCGCTCGGGATTCGTTTTGCCGGCTGAATAAATCGTCGGTCTCGGTGATCACCTTGCTCAGGTTGGCGCGCATCTGGAGCATGAGCCGGCGCAGGACGACCCGCTCCTCGATGGTGAAGTCGCTGAAAGTCTCCTGGGCCAGGCGACTCAGCGCCGCGGCCACATCGGCCTGGATGGCCCGGCCGGCGTCGGTGAGGTAGACGCGCGAGACGCGCTGGTCTTCGGCGTCGGTCCGGCGCTGGACGAAGCCGGCCTTTTCCAGGCGTTGGAGCATCTTCGTGATGGTGGCCGGCGTCAACTGGAGCCGGCTGGCCAGCTCGCTCTGGGTCAGGCCCTCCTGCTCGTGCAGGAGATGGAGCACGGGCGGCTGTCCGCGGTAGACGCCGAGGGTCTCCAGCAGCTCTTGCGCCCGGATGTAGTGCAACCGACAGACCTGGCCCAACAGGAAATCGAGCGCCTCAAGCTCGGAAAGTTGCGCCATACGCCCTCCGATCGACCGTTTGGGCCGACGTTTTAGTTAGACGGCTAATCATCTATGGGATATTATCCGCGCAATGCGCGTTTTGTCAAAAATGGGCCGGGCGGCCGCGGAGATGTCTTTGCCGGGGAACTTCAATCTGCAAGCTGTTGGCACGCCGACCGATCCGGCGAAAGCACCTTCCTGACCATGGCGCCGTAGCCCTTTTGGGCCGCGTACAGATCGGCGATGGCGATCCATTCGTCAGCGATGTGCGCCTGGGCCAGAGTGCCGGGGCCATAGATGAAGCTGGGGATGCCTCGCCGCCCCGCGCTTTCCGAAGCGTTGGTGCCGCACGGCGCGGCGAAGGTGTCTGCGGGCAGGGCGACTGCGGCCAGGGCCGCCAGAAGCGCCTGCCGCCAGGGATCGTCGGCCGGCCGTCGCCAGCCGGGCAAGAAGTCTATCGCCTCCAGAGGAACTCCGGTGTAACACAGCTGATGCAGGCGATCCAGGGCCAAGCGAACGCCCGGCAAGTCGCCTATGGCGGCAGCAATGCGAGCCAGGAATGTTTCGACGGTTTCGCCCGGCACGGTGCGCGCAACAAAACGAGCATGGCATCCGGCCGGCACCAGGGTCTGGTTGGGGAGCGGCTCGGAAACGATTTCGATCAGCTCGAGCAGGCCGGCCCCCAGCTCTGAATCGTGGCCGAGCGGCATCGCGCGCAGCCGTTGGATGGCCTCGATCATCTTGTAGATTGCGTTGTCGCCCAGTTCCGGTTGCGAGGTGTGGGCGCTACGCCCCATTGCATGGAGCCGTAAAGTGGCCCGTCCCTTTTGGGCCACGCCGAGCCGCAAGCCGGTCGGCTCGCCGGTGATCACCAGGTCGGCCGGCCAGGCATCCAGCACGTGACCCAAGGCCGCGCCGGTCAGGTTTTCTTCGCACACCGTGGCCGCAACGATCAGCGTGCCGGCCAGGTCTGCGGCCGGGAGCTCCGCCGACGCGCATAACATGGCGGCCAGCGCGCCCTTGGTGTCGGCCGCGCCGCGGCCCCAAAGCCGTCCATCCGACACGTTGCCGCCGTAGGGGTCATGCGCCCACGGCTCGGGGCCGGGGTCAACTACATCCATGTGGCCATCGAAGAGCAGGGTGGGGCCGGGGAGACGGCCCCGGCGTAGGCCGATGACGTTGCCCCAGTCGTCCGTGTGCACCTGGTCGAACCCCGCATGTTCCATGACTTCGGCCACCCGCGCAGCCAACGCGCCTTCGCCACCTGTCGGGCTGGGGATGCGGACCAGAGAGCGCGCCAGGCTCAAGACGTCGGGAACCCGGTTCATTGCAATGTCTTTAGTCGCGGGTCGAGCACATCGCGCAGGCCGTCGCCCAGCAGGTTGAAGCCCAAGACGGTGAGGGAGATGGCGATGCCGGGGAAGATCACGGTATGCGGCGCGTTTTCCATGAATTTGCGGCCGTCGTTGAGCATGGTACCCCAACTGGCGGCCGGAGGAGGCACGCCCAGGCCGAGGAAGCTGAGGGATGCTTCGACCACGATGGCGGTGGCGAAGTAGGTCGTGGTGACTACGATCAGCGGAGCCAGGATATTGGGCAGGATGTGTTTGGCGAACAACAGGATGTTGCGCTGACCGATTGCACGCGCGGCCTCCACGTATTCTTTTTCGCGTTCGACCAGCACAGAGCCTCGCACGGTGCGGGCGAAGATGGGGATGCGCACGATGGCGATGGCCGTCATGACCGTTACCAGGCCGGGCTTGAAGACGGCTACGAGGACCAGCGCCAGCAGAATGGCCGGGAAGGCGTAGATGGCATCCATCACGGCCATGATGATTGTATCGGCGCGGCCGCCCAGATAGCCGGCCAGCGCGCCCAGGATCAACCCCACCACGGTGCCCAGCGCCACCGATACAACGCCGACCTGAAGCGAGATACGCGCGCCGTAGAGCACGCGCGTCAGGATGTCGCGTCCCAGGTGGTCGGCGCCCATCAGATGGTCGCGGCCGGGGGGTTGAAACCGCTCTGCCAGGTTGATGGCGACCGGGTCGTAGGGCGCCAGAGCGGGGCCGAAAACGGCTGCTAACACGACTACGGCCGAGATCAACATGCCGATCCGTGCCAGAGGATTCCGCCACAGCTGCACGCCGAGGCTCCAGCCTCTGCGGGGCGGGCGTTCGAAGAGGAGGACGGAGGTGATGGCGGTATCGGCAGTATCGGCATTCATCGCAGGTTCACCGCAGGGTGAGTTGAGGAGCTGGCCACCTGGTACCCTGGTGAGGCGATCCTCCCGTCCACCAGGGTACCGGTTGACATATGACCTACTTATCTATCCATGTCTTGTTTAAGCCATCGCTGGCGTCCATCATCATCAGCGCAGGCGATGTGCCGGGTCGGTAGTCCTTGACGGTATTGCGCCATGCCTCAACCCAGGGCAAGCCCAGTACATAGATGGTGGCCGCATCCTCTTGGACCAGCTCAACCACCTGCTTGTAGATCTGCTTGCGCTTGGCCACATCCACCTCGGCCCTGCCTGCTGCCAACAGCTCGTTCATCTTCGGCGAGTCGTAGCCGCCTACCAGCCAGTTGCCGCCGCTGGCCTTGGTCAGATAGCCGTATGGCCGATCGGGGTCAAAGATGCCGGTCATGGTGCCCAGCAGCAAATCGTAGTCCAACGCCTGGCCCTTGCTGTTCCAGGCCGCCGAGTCCACGATATCGAACTCTACCTTGAAGCCCACCTGGCTCAGCATCGCCTGGATGACCTCGCCTCGGTCCTTCTGGTTGGCCATCAGCAGGAACTTGACCGGAGTGCCCTCGGGCAAGCCACTGGCTTTGAAGTAGTCCCTGGCCTTTTTCAGGTCGGGCATCACCATCGGCACATCCAACCGCCACACGTTGTCGGGCGTGAAGGGTTGGTTGTGCACCTGGCCCAGTCCAAAGAAAATCGCTTCATTGTATTGGTTGCGATCGAAAGCGTATTGCACCGCCATGCGCGCGTTCTTGTCCTTGAAGGGCGGACGGGTATGGTTCATGACCAGGCGCTCGCCCGAGTTGATGTAGTAGATCTGGACCGTGAAGTTCGGGTCGGGGTTGGCCAGCAGCTTCTTTACGTCGGACATGGGCAGGTCTTCCGCCATGTCTACTTCGCCCGTGCGCAGCGCATTCAGGCGCACGACCGGATCAGTGATGACTTTCAGCACCACCCGGTCCAGCAGCGGTTCGCCCGCCTTCCAGTAGTTGGGGTTTTTCACCAGGGTATACGACTGGCCGGGCTTGACCTCGTCCATCATGAACGGGCCTGTGCCGATGATCTTGGTGACCTTGCCTTCGGCATCGTAGCTGTCGCGGTGGATGATCGCAGTGCGGTTAAGCAACGAGAGATACGAGAGGAACGGGCCCATGCCGCTCTGGATGGTAAATCGGATCGTGCTGGGATCCAGCACTTCGGCCTGGAGTTTGATGCCGGCGTAGGTGCTGCGCATGGCGCAGCCGGCCTTCTCGTCCAGGATCCGATCGAAAATCCATTTCACGTCATCGGCAGTAACCACCTGGCCGTTATGGAATTTCACATTGGGACGCAGCTTGAACGTCCAGGTCTTGCCGTCGGCCGAAGTCTCCCAACTTTCGGCCAGGACGCCCACGAATTTGCCTGTGCGATCGGGTGCGACGAGCTGTTGCGCCACCAGGATGTTCAGGCGGATATCGCCATACTGGATGGCCTTGAGCGGGTCCAGGGACGTGACATCTTCCTTCATGGCGAAGGTCAGTGTGCCGCCAGCTTTGGGGCCTGTGGGCGCGGCGGCCTTCGGCGCTGCGGTCGCCGGGGCCTGGGCGGCCGGCTGAGTGGGAGCTGCTGGGGCCGGGGGTGGCGTACAAGCCGCGATCACCCATGAAGCCACCAGGAGCAAGACGAGAATCCGGATCCCTTGGCTTTTCATGTTTTCCTCCTTACTCATTGAATATAGTGCAAAATAGCCATCAGCCCAGTCGAATCCTTGGGTCGAGCACGGTGTAGATCACGTCCACCAACAGGTTGATCAGGACGACCAGTACCGCGATGACCAGCACAATTCCTTGCACCACCGGATAATCTCGGGCGAAAATGCTATCTACCACCAGCAGCCCTACGCCGGGCCAGGCAAAGACAGTTTCCACGACCACCGCGCCGCCGATCAGGAAGCCCAGTTGAAGGCCGACCATCGTCACGGTGGGGATGAGGGCGTTGCGCAGGGCATGGGTCAGCAAGACGGCGCGTTCGGGCAGTCCCTTGCCCCGCGCCGTGCGCACATAGTCCTTGCCGAGTTCTTCCAACAGGCTGGAGCGGGACAGACGGGTGGTGGTGCCGGCCAGTGACCAGCCCAACGTAACGGCGGGCAGGATCAGGTGTCGCAACGCAGCGAAGAAGTCTTTGAAAGGCGACACATAGCCGATGGAAGGTAACCAGCCAAGCCAGATGGCAAACACCAGTACCAACAGGATGCCAGACCAGAAGTTAGGCATCGAGATGCCCAGGATCGCGAAGATCATGGCCCCGATATCGGCGCCGGAATTGCGCTTGACTGCGGCGATCAGCCCCAGCGGCAAGGCAATCAGGAGCGAGAGGAAGAGCGCCGCAAAAGCAAGGAGCAAAGTTGCGGGAAGCCGCTGCCCGATGAGCTGGAGCACAGGCATGCCAGCGCGATACGAGTGGCCCAGATCACCCCGCATGGCCCGCCACAGCCACCTGACATACTGCACCACAATCGGCTGATCCAGGCCCAGTTCGCTGGCCAGCGCGGCGCGCCGAACCTCGTCCATCCCTTCGCTGCCGTACATCACATCGATCGTATCCCCCGGCACCATTCGGATGAGGGCAAAGACGATCATGGACATCAACAGCAGAATGGGCAGCAGGGTCAAGGCGCGTCGTACAAGATAGGTAAGCACCTCATTCCCTCGTGATGAGAGATCAGCCGAACGCGATTCCAAGCAGAAGATGGTACCACCTTAATGATACCATAGAGGGCGAGCGAGGTCAAAATGCTCTTTACGGGATTTGACAATCGTCCGCGTTCGCTGTAAGATTTTTTAAGGATAGCAGAGCCATGCGCGTGAGAGGGAATGATGTCATCTGGCGATTGACCGATCACCGATCAGAACTCGTCGGGGCCCCCGTCGAATGCCAACACCGCATGCGTTGATTTCGCTCGTTGCAGGGCCATAAACACAGCCGTCGCCGGCGCTGGGTGCGCCGGGGCGGCTGTTTGTTTTTCGATCGGCGTCGCTTC
>Ga0209162_1001003_pt1 | contig 29253 bp, 24 predicted proteins | sample YNPNPMetaG_FD_187121 | JGI IMG/M metagenome (GOLD analysis project Ga0209162, IMG submission 187121) | Anoxygenic and chlorotrophic microbial mat microbial communities from Yellowstone National Park, USA - YNP NP MetaG (SPAdes) (version 2) ...
CAGCTGCCTGCCCCCCAAGCGGGTGAGCTTCGCGATCCCTTGGGGCAAGCTGCTGGCTCCTCCCCCGGGGGCTTTCGCCGCCCCCTCCGCGGGTACCCCCCCGAGCGCCACCCAGGGGCTTGCCGCTTCCTTTGCCGGTGCGGCGTTTTGGCTGCAGCTGGTGCTGGTTTTTCTCGGGGGGCTCGCCCTGAACCTCACCCCCTGCGTCTACCCGATCATCCCCGTGACCGTCGGCTTCTTCCTCCAGCAGACCGGAAGCACCAAGCGCACCGCGGTGCTGGCCGCGGCTTACGTGCTGGGCATGGCGGTGACCTACTCCACCCTGGGGGTGGTGGCGGCGCTCACCGGCAAGCTTTTTGGGGCCGCGCTCCAGTCCCCCTGGGTGACCGGGTTCATCGTGCTGGTGGTGCTGGCTCTGGCGGCATCCATGTTCGGGCTGTGGGAGATCCGCGTGCCCCAGAGCATCGCCAACCTCGCGGGCGGTCGCCAGGGGGTTTTCGGGGCCCTGTTCATGGGGCTGGTGGTGGGGCTGGTGGCCGCGCCGTGCATCGGTCCCTTCGTGCTGGGGCTTCTCGCTTACGTGGGGCAAAAGCAAAGCGTGGCGTTGGGGTTTTCGCTGTTCTTCACCCTGGCCTTGGGGCTCGGGCTGCCCTACCTGTTCCTGGCCCTGTCCACGCGCTTACTGGAAAAGCTGCCCCACTCCGGTGCTTGGATGGAAGGGGTGCGGGAGCTTTTCGGCGTGGCCTTGGTGGCCCTGGCGGCGTACTTCGCCCGCCCGCTGCTTCCCCCTCCCACTGGCGACCAGCTAGTGGCTGCCACGTTGGTCCTGGGGGGGCTGTACCTGGCGTTGCTGGCGCGTCCCGGGCGGGAGGTGGACGTGGTGGATCGCTTCATGCGGGCGGCGACGCTGGCCATGGTGGTGGCAGGGGTGCTGCTGTGGCCCCGGCCGGCGGCTGTCTCTTCCCAGGAGCTGGCTTGGGAAAAGGCCGACCTCGCCACGGTGAGGGAAGCCATCGCCTCGGGGACGCCCGTGATCGTGGATTTTTACGCGGACTGGTGCTTGCCCTGCCGGGAGCTGGACGAGAAAACCTTCGCTCACCCCGAGGTGCGGGAAAAGCTCGCTTCGTTCCGCCGGCTCAAGGTGGACCTCACCAGCTCCTCCCGCAAAACCGAGGAGCTGCGCCGCGTCTTCGATGTGGTGGGGGTGCCCACCGTGGCGTTCTTCAACCACGCCCAGGAGGTAGCGGCGGCGCGGCTTTCCGGGTTCGAGGAACCCCGGGCGTTCCTCCGGCGCTTGGATCTGGTGCTGGGGGCCTCCGCCAGCCAGTAGCCCAGGCGCCGCCACCCAGCGCCACGGCAGCGCGCGGCACCCAGCGGTTTCTCAGCTTTGGCTCTGGGTAGCGCTGTCCTCGGCGTCGGGCTTCCACTCCCAGACCTTTTCGTCCTCGTCGAAGGGCGGCAGGTTGGGCATGCGGCCCCTTTGGGCGTTCACGCGCCACTCCCAGAGAATCGCCCACTTCAGGTAGGTGCCGAAGGCTTGCAGCATGCAGAACACCAGCCCGGTCATCCCGTCCAAAAAGCCCAGCTGGAAGATGTACATGCGGACAAAGCGCCAGGTGGAGCGCCCGAAGACCTCCAGAAAGCCCGATTTCCTCCCGGTTTTCCACCCTTGGGCCGCCCCCCAGAAGCCGTACTTGATGATCCGCGGGAGGTACTGCTCGAACGACTCGATCATGAAGTGCAGCATGGGGTTTTTGAGCACCGGCGCCGGGGTGCGGGTCTGCATGTCCGCATGCACCCGACGGTTGGGGTAGCGCCCCGCCCCGCGCTTCACCAGCCGCACCACCCGGTCGTGCTGCCAGCCGGAAAAGCGGATCACCCGGTCCATGAAGTACACCCGCCGCTTGATGGTGTACGCCTCGTACTTGGGCCCGGAGGCGAGGAGGGTCTCGATTTCCGCTTGCAACTCGGGGGCGCATCGCTCGTCGGCGTCCAGAATGAGGATCCACTCGTACCGGGTCTGGTCCATGGCCCAGTTCTTCTGGGAAGCCGATCCGTAGTACGGCCTCTGGAAGAAGCGCACCTTCTCGTAGGAGCGGGCAATTTCCGGGGTGCGATCGGTGGAGAAGGAGTCCACCACCACGATCTCGTCGCACCAGGCCAGCGATTCGATGCAGTCGGCGATGTTCCGCTCCTCGTTGTAGGTGGTGATCACCGCCGAGATCTTGGGCCTCTCCTTATGCGCCATGGGATCCTCCCCCGGCATCATAGTAACCCTTTGGCCAAAACCCTTGCCTGCGAGGAAAGCGCGCTTGGCCGCAGCCACTCGGGGCGCTGCTGGCGGGCTTCCCGCGCCGCCCAGAAAACCGGGCCGCGGCCAAGCGAGAGTGGGAGCTCGGATGCGAGCGCGCTACATCCGCGCCACGATGGCTTCCCCGAACCCGGAGCAGGAGACCAGCGTGGCACCTTCCATCTGGCGGTGCAGGTCGTAGGTAACGTGCTTGTCCGCCACCGCCTTCTCCAAGCCGGCCACCAGCAGATCCGCAGCTTCGGTCCACCCCAAGTGGCGCAGCATCATCTCCCCGGAGAGGATCAGGGAACCGGGGTTCACCTTGTCCTGGCCCGCGTACTTCGGGGCGGTACCGTGGGTAGCTTCGAACACCGCGTGCTCGTCCCCCATGTTGGCCCCGGGCGCCATCCCCAGGCCACCCACCTGGGCGGCGAGGGCATCCGAGAGGTAGTCACCGTTGAGGTTGGGGGTGGCGATCACCGAGTACTCCGCGGGGCGCAACAGCACCTGCTGGAACATGGAGTCGGCGATGCGGTCCTTGATCACCACCTTCTTCCCCGCGGGCAGCTGCCCCCCGTAGGTGCTGTAGAGCTCCTCCTCGGTCACCACCACGTCGGCGAACTGCTCCTTGGCCACCTGGTACCCCCAGTCCCGGAACGCCCCTTCGGTGTACTTCATGATGTTGCCCTTGTGCACCAGGGTCACGGAGTCCCGGTTGTTGGCCAAAGCGTAGCGGATCGCCTTCGCCACCAAGCGCTTGGAACCGAAGGGCGAAATGGGCTTGATGCCGATCCCGGACTGCGGGCGGATCCTCTTGCCCAGCTCGGTTTCCACGAACACCCGCAGCTTTTCCGCCTCCGGCGACCCCGAGGGCCACTCGATCCCCGCGTAGACGTCCTCGGTGTTTTCCCGGAAGATCACCATGTTCACGTCCTGGGGCCGCTTCACCGGGGAGGGGACCCCGGGGATCCAGCGCACCGGCCGCACGCAAGCGTAGAGGTCCAGCACCTGACGCAACGTCACGTTCAGCGAGCGGATCCCCCCGCCCACCGGGGTGGTGAGGGGACCCTTGATGGCCACCCGGAAGTACTGGATCGCCTCCACGGTTTCGTCCGGCAGCCAGTTGCCGGTGAGGTTGAACGCTTTCTCCCCGGCCAGCACCTCCACCCAAGCGATGCGCCGCTGGCCACCGTACGCTTTTTCCACCGCCGCATCCAGAACCCGCTTGGTCGCCCGCCAGATGTCCGGGCCGGTCCCGTCACCCTCGATGAACGGGATGATGGGCTTGTCCGGCACCTGGATGCTCTGCCCGTCCCAACCGATCCGTTCTCCCCACTCGGGTATCTTGAGATTTTCCAGCCCCATAGGTCCCTCCCTGGCACCGCGTGCCGCGGGAAGAGTACCCGCAAGGCGGCGTTTGGTCAAGATTTCACACGCACATGCCCTGGACGGAACACCCCGATCAGGGTAGGCTTTCCCCATGGAACTGGCACCGGTGGTGATCCAGCAGCTTTTGGCCACGGCCCGGCGAGCCCAGGAGCGGGCTTACGCCCCTTACTCCCGCTTCCCGGTGGGAGCGGCGGTACTTGCCGAGGACGGCCGGGTGTTCAGCGGCTGCAACGTGGAAAACGCCTCTTTCGGCCTCACCGTGTGCGCCGAGCGCAACGCTCTGGCCGCTGCGGTGCTGGCCGGCGCGCGGCCCGTGGCGGTGGCCATCGTGGGCAACCAGCACGACCTGCTTCCCTGCGGTGCCTGCAGGCAGGTGCTCGCCGAGTTCAACCCGGCGATGGTGGTGATCACCCAGGACGCAAGCGCCAAGCCCCGCTGCCGCGCGTTGGCGACGCTGCTCCCGGAGGCGTTCCTTTTGGGGGAGCGAGGGTAGCGCCGAAAGCCCCGATCAGCCGCGCCGGCGGCGCAGGTAGCGGTAGTCGGGGATGTTGTACTCCTTGATTTTAGCGATGAGCGCGCCCCGAGAGATGCCCAGGACCCGGGCACCCTTGGACTGGTTCCCCTTCACCTTGCGCATCACCCGGTCGATGATGAGCTGCTCCACCCGGGGGACCACCTCTTTGAGGTTGTCGGAGGCGAGGATTTCCGCGCCCTCGATGGTGCTCCCCGGGGCGGGGGAAGCCAACGCCGCGTCGCAGCGCACCATCTCCCCTTCGGGGGTGGCGGCCACCAAGCGCCGCAGCTCCCCCACCAGCTCCGCCATCTGCCCGGGGCAGGAGCGGGAGAGCAGCACGTTGAGGCACTCCACGGTGATCCCGCGCACGTTCTTGCGTTGCTCGGCCGCCACCTGGCGCAGCAGCGAGGCGATGATCAACGGCAGGTCCTCCCGCCGCTCCTCCAGGCGTGGCACGCGCAGCATGCGCTGGGAAAACAGCACGAACAGCGCCGAGGCGAACTTGCCCTGCTGCACCAAGGCCAAGGGGTCCTCGCCGCAGGTGGCCACCCAGCGGGTGGTGCTCGCGGAAAGCGGCTCCTGGGCTTGCACCTTCAGCACTCCCGCAAGCTCCAGCTGCACCGGCTCGGGGAGCTTCTCCACATTGCGGATCACCAAAAGCGCCCCCCGGGCCTGCCCCACCAGGCCCTCCATGGGGGCGGTGAAGGTGGGCTTCCCGGAAGGACCGAAGAGCTCCTGCCGCAAGAGCTCCACGTGGGCATCCCGCCCTTCGAACAGCACCACCCGCCGCCCGGCCACCGGGCCCAGGGTGGAGAGGAGCCGCGCCACCTCGGTGCGCCCGGTGCCCTCGGCGCCGCAGATCAGCACCGGCTCGTACCCCCGTCCCGCCTGGAGCAACCCTTCCCGGAGCACCTGCACCGCCTGGGAGGTGCCGGGGATCAGCGCCTCCAACCGGGTGCGGGCCTCCAGCTCCCAGCTGGCGAAGCTGGCGTCGGTGCGCTCCACCTCCTCCCAGAAAAGCCCCAAAAGCCGCGCGGCTTCCCCGGCCAGCGCCACCCCTTCGTCCCCCAGCGCCCCCGCGGGCCGGGCCACCAAAAGCGCCACGAGGTTCCCCCTGGGGGTGCGCACCGGAAGGAACACCACCTCCCCCCCGTCCCGCCCGCCCCCCAGCGTGGCGTACTTCCCCGGGGTAGCCAGCTCCCGGAGCAGCGCCCCGGGTACTGTGGGCAGCTCCCCGGTCCAGAGGGAGGCGAGCACCGCCCCTTCCGCCCCTGGGCCACCCCCCTCCTTGGGGATGAGCAGCGCGAACTCCGCCTCGGGAACCGCTTCCCGCAGCACGCTCACCACCTGCCGGGTGCGCTCCGGCCGCTGGCCAGCAAAAACCTCCAAAAGGCGCATCCTCGCCCGGGCAAAGCCGCCAGGCTCCGGCTTCAGCGTGAGCCCTTCCGCTGCGGGCGGTTGCGGTTTGGAGGGCTTCGGCGCTGGCTCCTCGGCAAAAGCCACCTGCCCCCCTACCTCCCCGCGGAACACCAGCGTCACGGACCCGAGCCGAACCCGGTCGCCGGGGTTCAGCACCCCCCGGGAGCGTCGCTCGCCGTTGAGCACCACGCTTTGGCGCTCCGCGGTGGTAAAGGTGAAGGCGTTGCCGGTGCGTTGGATCACCATGTGGCGGTCCCCCACCCCGGGACCGCTCACCACCACGTCGTTGCTCGGTCCCGAACCTACGGAAACCTTGGTCTTCTGGAGACGGTAGGTGAGCGTGGCACCGTTTTCCGACTCAACCGAGAGCAGCAGCATTTTTTCGCCCTCCGTTCATGGCCGACGCTACTTGTAGCACATTTGCTCACCGCGATGCAACCCCCCGCCCGCTGTCCACCCAGCGACCAGGCCAGCAGAAAGGGAGGTCACGGCTCGCCGGCGCCGGAAAGGCGCAGCAGCAGGCTGGCGGTTTTCGGGAAATGACGGTAGAAGCTCGCAAAAAACGCGGCCTGCCAGGGGATCACCGCCTCGCCCCCTCCCCGCTCGAAAAGCCGCACCATGCGCCGGGCCACCTTCTCGGGCGGCAGCACCGGGACCAACCAGCGGGCGAGGCGCGGCAGCTTGCGGTGGGGAACCCCTTCCTGGATCATCCCAGTAGCCACCGGCCCCGGACAGAGCACCCCCACCACGGCTTCTCTCCCCAGCTCCAAGGCAAGACAGCGCAACAGCGCGTTGACCCCAGCCTTGCTCGCGGCGTAGACACCGCCGCCCCGGTAGGGGATCAGTGCCGAAAGCGAGGACACCACCCCGAGCAAAGCAGGCCGCTCCATGTAGGTGAACGCAGCTTGGATGGTGTGCAGCACCCCCAGCAAGTTCACCTGCACCAGCTGCGCCGCTTTCTCCGCCGGCACGGCCACCCCGGGGCCGTGGAGCCCCACCCCGGCGTTGGCCACCACCCCACGCCACGGTGCCAGGAAACCGCTGGCCTCCCGGGCCACGGCACCCATCGCCGCAGCATCGCCCACGTCGGCGGGAAAGCACCTGGCCTCGCCTCCCAGCTGCTGGACCTCGGCCGCCACTTTCTGGAGGCTATCGAGGTCCCGGGCCACCAGCGCTACCCGACAGCGGCGTCTGGCCAGCTCCAAGGCCAAGGCGCGGCCTATGCCGCGGCTCGCCCCGGTGAGCAGGAAACCGCAACCCGCGATCCGCACGGCGGAATCTTCCCACAGGCGGTTTGTTATATTCAACGGCGATGCGGATCGGCGCTCTCCCCGTGGACCCCCCGCTGCTGCTGGCCCCCATGGCCGGCATCACCGATCGCACCTTCCGCCTGCTGGTGCGGCGGCTCGGGGGGTGCGGTCTGGTGAGCATGGAGTTCGTTTCTGCCCACGCCCTCTTGCTCCGCAAGCCCAGCACGCTGCGGCTTTTGCCTTTCGTGCAGGAGGAGCGGCCGCTGGCCATGCAGATTTACGGCTCCGATCCCGAGATCATGGCTCGAGCGGCCGAAGAAGTGCAGGCCATGGGAGCCGACGTTTGCGACATCAACATGGGTTGCCCCGCCAACAAGGTGCTGAAAGGGTGCGCCGGGGCAGCGCTCACCGGCGACCCGCAGCTCGCCCAGCGCATCGTGCGAGCGGTTCGCAAGAGGCTCAGGATCCCCCTCACCGTGAAGTACCGCTTGGGGCTTTCCGCCGACCGCCTCACGTACCTGGAGCTCGCCCGCATCTTCGAGGGGGAAGGCGTGGACGCCATCACGCTCCACCCGCGCACCGCGAAGCAAATGTTTTCCGGCCATGCCGACTGGGAAGCGATCCGCCGGGTGAAGGAGGTGGTTTCGATTCCGGTGATCGGCAACGGCGACGTGAAAACCCCCGAGGACGCGTTGCGGCTTTTCGCCAGCACCGGCTGCGACGGGGTGATGATCGGCAGGGCTGCGCTCCTCAACCCGTGGATCTTCCGCCAAACAGCCGCGCTGCTCGCCGGGAAAAAGCCGCAAGAGCCAACCCTGGCGGAGCGCTTCGAGCTCATCCGTTGGCATTTCGCCACGATCCTCCGGGAGGAAGACGAAAAAACCGCGCTCCACAAGATGAAGACCTTCGTAGGCTGGTACACCCATGGCCTTCCCCAGGGGCGCTCCCTGCGGTGCAAGCTTTCCCAGCTTTCCAGCACCCGGGAGGTCATGGCCGAGCTGGAGGCGTTCTTCGCCTCCCACGCCGAGGCCGCGTGAAGCCGTTGCCCGTTCCCATCGAGCGCCTTCGCCTCGCCCCCCTGCTCGGGGATGTCCCGGAGAACGTTTTCGATGCAACGTTCGCCGCGGCTTGCGAGGAGTTGGACGCGTTCGTGGGGCAGTGCCTGGCTTTCCTGTACCACCGCTTGGAGCTGGCGGGGTTCGTGGGCACCCCGGAGGAGCTGGCCCGAAAGCGGGGGTTTGCCCCTTGCGGCACGACGCTGCTGCGCTGGGTGTTGGAAACCATGGCGGCCTACGGGCTCGCGGAGGTGGCGGACGGGGTTTTCCGAACGAAAGCCCCGTGCCCCGAGGTGGACCTGGAGGCGGAGTACCAAGCCAGGGTGGCGCGCCTCGCCGCCGCTGCCCCGGCGCTTTCGGTGCAGAAACTGGCGACGGTGTCGCTGCCGGCGGTGCTCGCCGGGCAAACCACCGGGGAAGAGGCGCTTTTCTCCCTCGCCACCTTGGAGCTTTGGTTTGCCTACTTCGCCAACAGCAACGTGCACTACGCCCCCACCAACGCCCTGGCGGCGACGGCGCTCGCCCGGGCGGTGCCCCCCGGTGCCGCGATCCTCGAGGTGGGAGGCGGGGGCGGGAGCGCCGCCGAGGCTGCCTTCGCTCGGCTGCTGCAAGCGGACAAGGCACCGCGGCAGTACGTGTTCACCGAGGTGCACCCGGCGTTCCTGCGCCGCGGCAGCCGCCTGGTGCGTCAGCAAGCTCCACCAGGGTGCCAAGTGGAGCAAGGGGCTTACGACATCAACCTCCCCCCGGAAGCCCAGGGTTTCCCGTTGGGCTTTTTCGATGCGGTGTTCGGCGTGAACGTCTTCCACCTGGCTAAAGACCTGGTGGCGGCCCTCCGGGGGGTGGCCCAGCTGCTGCGGCCCGGGGGGGTGCTGGTGCTGGGGGAGCTGGTGCGCCCCGGGCCGGACGTGCCCGTGCACCTGGAGCTGCCGTTCCTGCTTTTGGAAAGCTACCGGCAAGCGGGGGGCGGGGACCAGTTGCGCCCCCGGCCGGGGTTTTTGGCCTTGAGCAGCTGGCAGCAAGCCTTGACCCAGGCGGGCTTTGCCGAGATCCGCCTGCTGCCGGAAAACCTCCCCCGCTGCTTGGAGATCTACCCCGGCTTCTACTGCGCCGCCCTCGCCGCCACCTACCCCGGTTAGCGGCGCACCCGCACGCGGTAGCTGAGCGTGGCTTGCCCTTCCCCGGGCACCGGCACCGTGAACACCACCACGAACGCCGAGCGCTTGGTGAAGGGGTGGGAGTGGGCCAGCATCTCCCAGTCGCCGCCTAGGTTTTCCTCCACCTCCACGCTCACCGGCTCCTTCTTGTGGTTGCGCAGTCGCACCTCGAAAGCCGACTCGGTGGTGTGATCGAAGGAGCGAAAGTCGGTTTGCACCCGCTCCGCCACCACATCGAAGGCGTTGCCCACGGTCAAGGTCACCACCTCGTCCTTGGGGGTGTGGGGGATCGTGTCCTCCCCCATGAACTGCTCGCTCCCCCGGGAATCCTGCTGGTACACGCGCACCACGCCGGCGGGCAACGGCAACCCCAGGTTGTTGGCCTCGCGGTTGGCGATTTCCAGCCGCAGCTCCACGCTCTGCCGCTGCACGTCCTGCTGCCGCGCCCAGTACCAACCAGGGTACCCCGCCACCACCAGCCGCTGGGTCACCGCCACCCCTTGGGCGGCGAGCAGCGCCACTTGCTTGTCCTGCCGGTCGAGGATCGTGGTGGGGCGGGGCAGCGTGTAGAGGTGGTACTCGCCCAGGGCTTCCTCCTCCATCCCCGCCGCCTTCTTGAGCTCCATGGTCCGAAACGCCGGCTCGGGGGGCCGCCGCTCCGGGGCCAAGTGCACCTCCCCGGCCACCAGCTGCAAACGCGCTTCGGGGTAAGAAGCACCGGAGGTGTTGGTGAGCGTCACCCAGCCGGTGAGGCTTCCCTTGGTGCCTCGCTGATCCAAGCTCAGCACGTAGTCGGCCCGCCAGGTGAGCCCCTGGGTGAGGTAGGTGGCTTGGACCCCCCTCGCCCCAGGGCGGGCCACGTCCAAAAGCCACACCAAGGTGGGCCGGTCCCGCAAGGTGGGGGGCAGGCGGTCGAAGATCAGCTCCCGGTAGGCAGGGTTCGAGACGATGCGCTCCCCCACCCGCCACACGGTCCCCTCGTTGAGGGAAAGCAGCGTGGCCCGGAGCTCCTGGCGCACCGTGCCGGGCCCGTCCAAGCGCGGCTCCTCCCGCACCAGGATCACCTCCCGGCCGAGAAACTTGGCCAAAAGCGTGCGGGGGGAGAGCAAATCGTACTCGTAGTTCTGCTCCAGCACCGCCAAATCAGGCGCGGTGAGCGCCACGGTTTGCGGCATCACCTGCGCCGCGATGTCTCGGAACTCCAGCTTCACCACCCCCGCCGGCAGCTCGACGGTGCGGGCATCCCGCACCAAAGCCCGCCCCACGTTGTACACGGTTACCGCGAGCTGCTGCCCATCCTCCGCCCGGGAAACCACCGTGGGCGGCTCGGCGCCCAGGCTCGGCCACGGCAAGGCCACAGCCAGCACAGCGAGCAGCGAGCAAGCCTTGACGTTCATGGCTACCTCCTGGGTGCCATTGTAAGCCTGATGGTCCCTGGCGGGCCTTCCAGCACCTCCCCTACCACCGCCGCCCCGGGAAGCTGGGCCACCACCCCCTGGGCAGCCTCGGGGGGCAAAGCCGCCAGCAGCCCGCCGGAGGTTTGCGGATCGCAAAGCAGCACCGCCACGGCTTCCGGTACCGCTTCCCAACCCTGCACCTGCTCCTCGACCCACTTGCGGTTGGCCACGAGCCCCCCGGGGATGGCCTTGGCCTCGGCGGCCGCTGTTGCGCCGGGCAAGGTGGGCACGCTGTCCCAGAACAGCGAAAGCCCCCGCTGGGAAGCCCGGGCCAGCTCCAGGGCATGCCCCAGCAAGCCGAACCCGGTGATGTCCGTGAGCGCATGGGCCACCGGGCGCAGCAGCTGACTTGCCCTGCGGTTGGAGGTTTTCATGCTGGCCAAAAGCGGTGGCAGCAGCTCCTCCGGCAGCTGCCCCCGCTTCAGCCAGGTGGAAAGCACCCCGGTACCGAGGGGCTTGGTGAGCAGCAGCAGGTCGCTGGGCTGCGCCCCAGCCTTGGTCAAAAACCGCTGCCCCCGCACGGTGCCGGTCACCGCCAAACCGTAGAAAAGCTCGGGGGACTTCACCGTGTGCCCCCCCAAAAGCGCCACGCCTTCCTGCTGCAAAGCTGCCACCCCGCCCGCGAAGATCTCGCCCAGCACGGAAAGCGGTAGCACGTCCTTGGGAAAACCGCACACGGCCAAAGCGGAGAGCGGCTCCGCCCCCATGGCGTAAAGGTCGGAAAGCGCGTTGATGGCCGCGATGAAGCCGAAGTCGGCGGGGTCGTCCACGATGGGCGTGAAGAAGTCCACGGTTTGCACCAGGGCGAGGTCGTGGTCGAGGCGAATCACCCCCGCGTCGTCCAGGGACTCCGCCCCCAGCAGGACCCGAGGGTCCTGGGGAAAGCGCAATCCGGAAAGCGCCGCGTGCAGGTCCGCCGGACCCAGCTTCGACGCTCAACCCGCGCAGGTCACCAGCTCCGTGAGCTTGAGGATCTCCTCCCGCGTCACGGGGCTATGGTAGCAGCCCGTTCCCCCAACAGCCGCGCTCGCGCCACCGTAGAACCGACGGAGGCGAGCATGAGAGCCGCGGCGAGCAGCGCGCAAGGCACGGGGTTCGAGGTGCTGCTGGTGGCTTTGCTGCTGCTCCTTATCCTGGCAGGGCTGCTCTGAGTTGCCTGCATCGGCAGGTTTCGCCGCTTCTTCCGCTATTCCGCTTTGTGACGCACACCGCCGAGGCTACGGTAGCATGCTGGCGGAGGCTTTATGGACCTGGCAGCGCTGCGGGATGCCATTGCCGATGTGGACCGGGCACTGTTGGAGCTGCTGCGGCGCCGCATGGAGCTGGCCGCCCAGGTGGGGCGCATCAAGGCCACCCGGGGGTTGCCGGTGGTGGTGCGGGACGTGGAGGACAGGGTCCTCACCCGCGCCCGCCAACACGCCGACGCCTGCGGCGTCTCCCCGGAGGTGATGGAGGCGATCTTCGCCGCGGTGATCCGTGGCTCGGTGGAGCGGCAGCACCGGGTGGGGGTGGAGCTGCGGCGCCAGCACGGCAAGCGGGTGCTGGTGGTGGGCGGGGCGGGTTCCATGGGGGGTTGGTTCCGCAACTTCCTGGCCCTGGTGGGGCATCAGGTGGATGCAGTGGACCCGGCCTTCAGTGGGCTGCCCGCGGAGCGCGGGCTTTTCCGCAGCCTCGCCGAGGCGCCGGTGGGCGAGTACGACTACCTGCTGGTGGCGGTCCCCCTGGCCCGCACCCCGGAGGTGCTGGAAGAGATCGCTCGGTGCAAGCCTTCGGGGGTGGTGGTGGAAATCGCCTCCATCAAGTCCCACCTCGCCACGGCCCTGGAGGAAGCGGAGGCCTCCGGGGTGCGGGTGGTTTGCCTGCACCCGATGTTCGGGCCCGGCAAGTCCCCGTACCAGTCGCTTACCTTCGTGCTGGCCTACCGCAAGGCCCCCGAGGAGGAGCAGGCAGCGGTGACCCCGCTGTTGCAGCACCCCTACACCCAGCTGGTGGCGGTACCGTTCCCCCACCACGACCGCCTCATGGGCTGGCTTTTGGGGTTGGCGCACCTTTCCGGCATGGTTTTCGGGCGCGCCCTGGCCGATTCCGGTCTGGCCCCTCAGGAGCTGGCTGCCTGCGCCTCCACCACCTTCCAGCGCCAGGCAGCCACCGCGGCCTCGGTGCTTTCCGAGGACCCGGATCTCTACCTGGACATCCAGCGGCTCAACCCCCACCGCCGGGAGGTCTACGAAGCTACTTGGCGCAGCCTCCAGGAGCTGGTGGCGCTGGTGGAGGCGGGGGACCGGGAGGGGTTCCGCCAGTTCATGCACCACGCCCGGCAAGCCCTCCCCGAGCTGGACGAGCGCCCATGAAGCTGCGCCACCTGGCGGAGTACGCCGCCCTGTGGCTTTTGGCCATGGCCTTGCGGGCGCTGCCCCGAAGCTGGGCCTTGGCGCTGGGAGCGGCGGTGGGGCAGGTGGGGTGGTGGCTGCGCATCCGCCGCAAGCTGGTGCTCGCCAACCTGCGCCAGGCGTTCCCCCAGCTCCCCGAGAAGGACCGGGTGCAGCTTGCCGCCGCCGCGGCGCGGAACTTCGGGCGCACCGTGGCGGAGTTCGTGCGCTTCGCTGGCCGGGACCGGCAGCGGGTGGCGGAGCTGGTGGAGGTGGTGGGCCTCCCGGCCCTCCAGGAGGCCCTGGCCCAGGGGCGGGGGGCCATCGTGGTAACCGCGCACCTGGGGGCCTGGGCGCTCTACGTCACCGCCCTGGCCGCCCGGGGGGTGAGCGCGGCACTGCTGGTGGGCCGGCAGCACAACCCCTACGTGGACCGCTTCATCCTCGCCATCCCCGGCGAGGCCGTGCGCTTCATCTCCAAGGGACGCACCGCCCCCCGGGAAATCCTCCGGGCGCTCCAGGAAGGGAGAGCGGTGGTGATGGTGGCGGATCAGGACGCGGGGCCCAGGGGCACCTTCGCCCCGTTCTTCGGCAAGCTGGTTTCCACGCTGCCCCTCCCCGGGGCGATGGTGGCTCGCTACCGCACCCCGCTCTTCCTCATGGCGGGCTTCCGGGTGCAAGCTGGGCGGCACTTCGTGACGCTGGCACCGCTCCCCGAGCCCCAGCACGCCGAGGAAACCGCGGTGCGGGAAGAGGTGGCAGCGCAGTGCAACCGGGCGCTGGAGGAGGCGATTCGCCAGCACCCGGAGCAGTACTTCTGGTACCACCGCCGCTTCCGCCCCTACCCCGGCGGGGATTCGAGAGGGGCGATGCAGTCCGGCGCGTCGTGCTGAGGGTTGTTCACTGCCCGGGACACCGGGTGGCACGCGATCCAGGAATCCGGGGCAGGGGCGAGGAGCCCCAAGAGCTCGTCAGCATCTTGCACCGTGGGATCGAGCCACCTTTCCACGGCCTCGCGATCGAGGATCGCGGGCATGCGGTCGTGGATCGGGGCAAGCCGCGCGTTGGCCTGGGTGGTGACGATGGCGAAGGTTTCCCACAAAGGACCTTCCGGCGGCTGCCAGGCTTCCCAAAGCCCAGCCAAAGCCATGGGGAGGCCCGAGGCGAGGAAAAAGAAGTACGGCTTCTTGCCCGCGGCGGTCTTTTGCCACTCGTAAAACCCGGTGGCGGGGATCACGCAGCGGCGCGTTCGCAGGGCGGAGCGAAAAGCGGGCTTGGAAGCCAGCGTCTCCCCCCGGGCGTTGATGAGCCGGGCGCCCATGGAGGGATCCTTGGCCCAGGAGGGGACCAGCCCCCAGCGCAACATGGCCAGCTCCCGTCGGCCGCCGCGCCAGCGCACCACCGCCGCAGTTTGCGTGGGGGCGATGTTGTAACGCGGGGCGAGCTCTGGTACCTCCCCGAGACCGAAGATCTCGGCGATGACCGCAGAAGGGGTGGCCTGGACGAAACGGCCGCACATCAGCGCTCCAACGCACGGAGAAACCGCGCCAAAGCCTCGGCGGTGGCGATGGGCTTTTCCATGGTAGGCACGTGCCCCGCCTCGGGGATCACCACAAGTTCCCCGCGGATCGCCGCCTGGGCCGCGCTTTCCGCCAGCTCCCGGGGTATCAGCGCGTCCTCCTCCCCGATCAGCACCAACACCGGCACCTGGAGCCTGGTCAGCGTGACGGTGTGGTCGGCCCGGGCTGCCATTGCTTTGAGGCAGCCCACCAGCACCTCGTCGGGCACCGCCTGGGCCATGGCGGCCAACTCCGCGGCAAGGCGCGGGGCGTTTTGCTGGCTCCAACGGGACAAAAGCCGCGAGAGGAACCCTGCCAGGAACTCCTGCCGCAGCCCGCGGCGGATCAGCGCCACCCCCTCGGCGCGCCGCGCCCTGGCCTCGGGGGTATCCGCCCGGGGGTGGGAGGCCAGCAGCACCAGCCCCGCCAGGGACTCCGGGGCCTGGGAAGCCACCTCCAACGCCACGTACCCCCCCATGGAATGCCCCACCAGGGCGAAACGCCGGAACCCCTTCCCCCGGGCGAACGCCAGCACCTCCCGGGCGAGGCTTTGCATGGAAAAACCTTCCGCGGGCAGAGGGGAGGCTCCGAAACCCGGGAGGTCCAGCGCCACCACCCGGGCTAGCTGACTTGCGGCCGGCAGCACCGGCGCGAAGATGTCCCGATGCAACGGGAAGCCGTGGAGCAAAAGCACCGGCAACCCTTCCCCGCCTTCCTCGTACGCCAACCGCAACGCTTCGGGCATCTCTCCACCTCTGGCGCTGCTCCTGCGCGAAAACAAGATCCCCCCGGGCAGCGCGTTGGTAGCATAGCAGCGTGGCGAGAAGGTGGTGGCGGCGGATCCTCTGGGCCCTGGCAGCGTCGCTGGCGTTGCTGCTTCTGACCGTGGGCGCCCTGCTCCTGGCCTGGCAGCTGCCCACCTTCCGGCAGGCGCTGCTGCGGCGCGTGGCAGCCTCCCTGGCGGCGCGTACCGGCGTGACGATCACCGTAGCCGACCTCCAGGGTAACCCCCTGGCGGGGCGCCTCACCCTCACCGGGGTGCAGCTGGGCGCCGGAGAGGGGCCGCCGTTGCTGACCGTGGAGCGGGTGGAGGTGGCGCTTTCGCTGCGCTCGCTGCTCCAACCCCCGGTGCTAGTACACCGCCTCGCCCTGGACGGCCTGCACTGGGACGCCAGCGCCCGGCTTCCCTCCTGGGGGACCAGTGCTCCCGCCCCGGGCGGCCCACCGCCGGTGGTGATCCTCGAGCTGGTGGTGCGACGGGGCACGGTGGTGGGGCTTGCGGTGCCGCCGCCCGTTGCCCCTTACCTCGGGCAGCTTTCGCCGTTGCACTTCGAGGTGGCTGGAAGCTTCATGGAGGGGCGCTTTGCCGGCGATCTGGCCGTCCAGGGAACCCTCACCGACACCGCTGGCCACGTGCACCCGGTGAGCGCGCAGCTGGCCTTGACCGCCTCCAGCGACGGGGCTTTCCAGCTGCGCCGGGCAAACCTGGAAACCCCAGGGCTGGCCCTTTCGGGCAGCGCCGCGGGTCGCGGGTTTGCCTTGGCGGGCGAGGCGCACCTGGAAGCCGATCTGGGAAAGCTCTTGCCGCAGCTGGGGGTTTCCGGGCAAGTGAAGCTGGACCTGGAGCTGCCGCAGGGGGGAAGCCTGGCCCTCGTGGTCCTCCAGACCCGGGAGCTTTCCCTGGCCGGGCTCCAGGCGGCGCACCGGCCCCCCTTGGCTGCCCTGGGGCTTTTTCGGGGAAGCTGGGAAGTGGAGGGGCACACCGCGCTCCCCTGGCCACCCGACCCCGCTGCGGCGATCCCCGCCACGCTGCGGACCCGCTGGCAGGAAGCCGGCGAGACGCTGCTTTTCGCCGAGCTTTCCCCCACCCTCGCCGGCAACGCCTTGGAAGCCCGCTTCGAGCTGGCGCTGCTCCCCGAAAAGCTTGGCAGACGGCGCCTTGCGGGCAGCTTCCGCTGGACCCAGCTGCCGCACCCGGAAACCGCCCGCCTGGAGCAGGTGCAGCTGGAGCTGGCCGCGCCGGCGTTGCGGGAAAGCTGGCAAGCCCTGGCGAGGTTCTGGCCCGAGCTGGTGCCGCCCTTGCCCGGCGAGCTTCCCTTGGAAGGCTCCCTTTCCCTTTTGGCAAACCTCACCGGGCCCGCGCTGCGGCCGCAGGTGCAGCTTCGCGCCAGCTACACCTCCCCCCAAGGCGAGCTGCAGCTCCAAGCCCAGGGGGAGCTCCCGGGGCTTGCGGGGCAGGGGGAGCTGCAGTTTGCCCGCCTGGATCTGCGGGCGCTGGCCCCGCAACTTGCGGGCCGGGTTTCCGGCCGTGTCCAGGTGGCTGGCAACCTCCGGGCTTGGCACGGCAGCTTCGCGGTGGCCGGGGTGGGGGTGGCGGCGGGACCTTTGGTTTTCGACGAGCTGGCCGTGGAGGGGGAAACCGATGGCCGGGGCGTGGTGCTTTCCGCCCTGTCGCTGCGGCGCGGCGAAGACCTGCTCACGGGCGGCCTGGCGGTGCCGTCCTTGGCGCCGCTCGCGCAAGCCCAGGCGAGCTTGCAGCTGCGCGCCCCGACGCTCGGCTTGGCGGAGGCCACGGTGCAGGCGAGCCTGGCCGCCGGCACCCTGCAGCTCGCGGCTGAGGCGCAGCACGCCGCAGCCGGGCCGGTGTGGCTTTCCGCCCAGCTGCCCCTGGGGACGCTGGAGCGTTGGGTGGAGGCGCTTTCTCGCCTCCCCGGCCCCAAGGCTCGGGGCCCCCTGTTCCTGCAGCTGGCTGCCCCCAGCCTGGACAGCTGCCGGCTAGCCCCGCTGCTGCCGGCAGCGGATCGGCCGGAGCGGGTGCTGGGGGGGTTGCAGGCGGTCTTGCAGCTGGATCCCCAGGAACCAGCGGCAGCTTTGGGTCAGCTGGTGGCCTCCGGTGTGCGGTTGGAGCGGGAAGGGGAGCTGCTGGCCCAGCTTGCCCGGGGGGAGCTGCTGCTCGCGGGGGGGCAACTGCGGCTGCTGCCCACCGAGCTCGTGCTAGGTCCCACCGCGGTGAGCCTTGCCGGGCAAGCTACCCTGGCAGAACGCTGGTCAGCGGAAAAGGATCCCCTCTCGGCCTTGGTGGAACGCTTTTCCGGACAAGCGCGCGGCAAGGTGCCCACGGCGCTGCTCCAGCCTTACCTTTCCGGGGCCGAGGCCGCCGGCGAGCTGCAGCTTGCGGCACGGGTGGAGGGGACCCCCCAGCGCTTCGCGCTTTTCGCCGAGCTGGACGGGCAAGGCACCTCGTTCTTCTGGCCCAGCCCTTACCCGGCGCGGCTCGAGGACATCTCCGCCCGGGCCCACCTTTCCCCCGAAGGCGACGCCACCTTCACCGCCCAGGGGGAGCTCAACGGCGGAACGCTTTCGCTGCTGGGCTCCCGCAGCGCCGGCGGGGACGGGGAGCTGCAGGTGGAGCTTTTGGGGGCGCGCTTCAGGCTGGATCTGGGGCTTTTGGTGCAGGCGGATGCCTCGCTGCTTTTGAGCTTGCCTTCCCGGGGGGAGCGCTCGCTTTCCGGCAAGGTCCACCTGCGGCGCGCCCAGCTGGAGCGCCCGCTTTCCCTGGAAAACGAGGTGATCCCGTTCTTCCTGGCCCCCACCGCCACCCCGGGCACCGCCGGGGGTTTCGCGGACACGGTAGCGCTCGACGTGGCGGTGGAAAGCGAATCCGGGGTGCGGGTGCGCAACAACCTGGCTGACCTGCGGGTGCGCTGGGACGAGCTGCACCTGCGAGGCACCCTCTGGCGGCCGCATCTGGAGGGCCAGCTGGAGGTGGACCCCGGCGGCGTGGTACGCGCCTGGGGACAGACGCTGCGCTTGGACCGGGTGGTAGCCACCTTCACCGGGGACCCGCTCACCGACCCCCGCCTCGACCTGGCGGTCACCTCCTCCTGGGAGGATCCCACGGTGGGGCAAGGGGCGCGGAGCGTGCTGGCCCACCTGGCCGGAGAGGAACCCTCCGCCGCCGCAACAGGCGGACAAGCCGCGGGTTTGGCGAGCACGCGGTTTCTGGGCAGCGCCGCCGCCGCCACCCTCGCCCAGGCCCTGGGGGGAGCCGCTGAGGTGCGCCTGGAGCCAGTGCTGGTGTTCGCCGAGGCGGACCCTTCCGCCCGGCTCACGGTTTCCCGCCCCTTGAACGCCTACGCCTCTTTCGCGCTCTCCGTGGACCTGCGGAGCGCCCAGCGGCAGACCTACCTAGTGGAGCTCCACAACTTCCCGCGCCTTGCCAGCCTCACCGCCCAGGTGTTCACCAACGACGCGGGCAACGCCGGGGCCACCGTACAGCAGGCGTTCGCCTGGGGTGCCGGGAAGCAACGGGCCGCCCGAGCACTCCCCACGCTGCGGCGGCTGGTTTTGGAGGCGCCCCGGTCGTTGCGGCGCAAACCGCTGCTCCGCGCCCTGGGGGTGCAGCGGGGGATGGCGCTTGCCGAGGGGATCGAGGGGGACTGGCAGCTGGAGCTGGAGTACCTGCTGCGCCAGCAAGGCTTTCCGGACGCCCAGGTGCAGCTTGCCCGCCGACCGGTCCCCGGCAAGAAAAACCGCGTGGATCTGCACGTGGCCATCGAGCCCGGCGAGCGCGTGGCGTTTTCCTTCCGCCCGAACGTGCTTCCCAAGGGGCAGCTGCCGCTGATCCGCGCCCTGTACCGCTCGGGGGTCTGGGAGCCAGCGGCGCTGGAGGACATCCGCCAAGCCACGGTGCGGGTTCTCCGGGCCATGGGGTACCTGGACCCCCAGGTGGAGGTCACGGTGGTCCCAGCCACCGCGGGAAAACCGCGCCTGGTGACCGTAGCGGCTCGCCCCGGCCGCCGCTTGCCGCACCTGGCCACGTTGCGGGTGCCGGGCCTGCCGGAGGACGAGCAGGAGGTGCTGCGGGCGCGCTTTGCCGGCAAAGTGGAGCTTTTGGAGCTGGCCGCTGGGCTTGCCTCCGCGAAGGAGCAGCTCCGCTCCGCCCTGGCAACCCTGGGCTACCCCACGCCCCGCATCCTCGGGACCTCCCTGGAGGACCAAGAACGCACCTTGGTGGTGGAGGTGGAGCCGGGGCCCAGGGAGGTGCTGGGGAGCGTGGGCTTTTCCGGTGCCGCGGCGGAGGAGCTGCCGCAGCTCGAAGCCCTCGCCGCTTGCGAGGCAGGGAAGCCAGCGCGCCGCGACCGCATCGCCGCTGCCGCCGCGGCGATCACCGCGTGGTACCAAGCTCGGGGGTTTCCCCGGGTGCGGGTAACGCCTAGGCTTGCCCCGCGCCCCCAGGAGCCGCTGGTGCTGGACCTGGAGCTTGCGGTGGAAAAAGGGCCCGCCCAGCGGCTGCAGGAGGTGGTGCTAGAGGGCCGGCATCGGCTCGCCGACTCCCTGGGCAAAAAGCTCGTTGGGCTTGCCCCTGGCGAGCCTTTGGTGCTCCAGAAGGTGCACCAGGGGCGCCGGCTGCTCTGGTCCACGGGGCTGTTCCGCACGGTGCGCACGGAAATCGTTCCCCAGGAGGAGGGGATGGCCCGGGTGGTGTACCACCTCCAGGAGGAGCCTTCCCTCGCCTTGGCCTACGGGCTGCGCTGGGAGGCCACCCAAGGGGCCGCAGCGGTGGTGGATTTCACCGACCGCAACCTCCTGGGCCGCATGGTCACCCTGGGCCTGCGGGGGCTTTACGAGAAAAATCGCCAGGCGGGGCGCCTCTACCTGGGGCTTCCCGACGTGCTGGCCTCCGGGGTGCAGGCGGAAACGTTCCTGGAGCTGCGCCGCCGCACCACCGAAGGCACGCCGGGCAGCGCACCGCTGGTGGAGGACAGCACGCGCCTCACGCTGCAGCTCAAAAAGCCTTTTGCCAACGGCCTCGTGGCCCACCTCTACGGGCGCTGGCAGAAGACCCACATCTTCGAGCGCACCGAGTTCTTCCCCCTGGACATCACCTTGCGCTTCCCCTACGCGGGGCTGGGGCTCACCTACGACTCCCGGGACGACAAGGTGCTGGCGCAGCGGGGGGTGTTCTTGAGCTTGGACCTTTCGGGCACCACCCGCCTCCTGGGTGCCGACTTGCAGTTCCTGCGCCTTTACGGCCAGCTGGCCACGTTCCGCCCCTTCTCCTGGGGGAAGGTTTCCGGGAGCTGGGCCCAGTCGCTGCGTTTTGGCTGGGCCGCCGCTGGCACCGGGGAGGAGCTCATCCGCTCCGAGCGGTTCTTCGCTGGGGGCGAGTACTCGGTGCGGGGGTACCCCGTGGACAGCTTGGGACCGGTGGAGGATCTGGGCTACACCAGCCGGCCAGCGGGGGGCAAGGCCATGCTGGTGGTGAACCAGGAGCTGCGGATCCCCCTTCCCTGGGACCTGGTGGGGATCCTCTTCCTGGACGCCGGGCAGGTGTGGGCGGAGCCAAGCCAGGTGCGGCCGGAGGATCTTGCCGCAGCTTCCGGCGTGGGGGTGCGGGCCCGCACCCCCCTGGGAACGCTGCGCCTGGACGTGGCGCTTCCCTGGGAGAAAACCGCGGGCAGCCGCAAGCCGAAGCTTTACCTCGGCTTCGGCTCGGCGTTCTAGCGAGCTCAGCGCTTGGCAGCGGCAAGCACGGCCTTGGCCTTGGAAGCCTCCGGCGCGTTGGGGGCGAGGTGCAGGAAGCGGCCCATGTCGTTCACCAGCACGTCCTTCTTGCCCACCTTGTCCGCCGCTAGGCCCCGGTAGTAGTAGGCGTAGGCCAGCCCCTTGTTGAGCTCCAGCGCCTTGCTGAGCGTCTCGAACGCCTTGTCCGCCTTTCCCGCAAGAAGCTGCACCACCCCCAGGTGGTACAGCAGCACCGCGTCGCCCCCCTGGCCTTGCTCCACGAGCTTAGCCAGCTGCTCCGCGGCTTTGTCCAGCTGCTTGAGCCCCTTGAGGGCCAGCGCCAGCTGCAGCCGCGCGGCAGCGTTGCTCTCGTCCGTCGCCAGCGCCTTCTCGGCAGCATCCTTGGCCTTGCGGAAAGCATCCTCGGCTTGGCTCGGCTTGTTCAGCACCAGGTAGGTTTCCCCCAAACTCACCAGCACCGCAGCGTCGCTGGGGGAAAGCTTGGCAGCTTCTTCCAAAAGCTTGGCAGCGTCGGCGTACTTTTTTTCCTGCACCAGCACCTGGGCAAGGACCCTGGCCACCGCCGCATCAGCCGGAGCTTTCCCCTTCACCGGCTCCAGCGCCTCCCGGGCATCCTGGGTCTGCCAGCCCCAGAGCTTTTCCTCGGCAACGCGCACCGCCTGGGCCGTGGGGTCCTCCGCGGGGGGTTCCTGGGCCAAAAGAGGGCGACCCGCCCCAAAAACCAGCACCAGCCCCAGCAGGCAACCCACGCATGGCCACCGAGCTTGTCGTCTCATGGGCGAACCTCCCTCCTTGCTGAAGTATCGCACACCTGGCCCGGGGCGGAAGAGGTGTCTTGCTGCTTTCGGGCAAAAAACACCAGTCCCACCCCCAGGCCGCACCCGGCAAACAGCCGATCCAAGGCAAACACCCGCTCCACGGCGCGCACCAGCCACCCGGCCCTGGCCAGCTTGGCGAGCCTTCCCAAAAGCGGGTCGGCTTCCGCGGGGCCCGGGAGCCGCAACCGCCGGCGGTTCACCCGCCGCAGGAACAGCGCGTCGTAAAGCCGCACCAGCGGGAACCCCCAGTCCCACACCTTCCCGGCAAACCCCGCGGCGGCGAGCTTTTCTTCGAGCTCGGGCCTAAGGTAGCGGCGCACGTGCCCCGCCCAGTCGTCCCAGGCCGACCACTGGCGGGGATCGTGGGGCACCGACCCGGCCAGCACCCCCCCGGGACGCAGCACCCGGGAAAGCTCCTCCAGGGCTCGGCGGTCCTCGGCCACGTGCTCCAAGGTTTCGGCACAGGTGGCCGAGGCGAAGGCAGCGGTGCGGAAAGGCAGCCGCCGCAGGTCCGCCACCACCCAGTGCCCCACCTCGCCCCGCATCCTCCGGGCCACCACCAGCGACTTCCAGGAAGCGTCCGCCGCCACCACCCGAAACCCCCGGGCGGCAAGCGCCTGGGCCAGGGAGCCCAACCCGGCGGCGCACTCCAGGTGCACCCCCGGCGGCACCGGGCGCAGCGTGCGGAGGATCAGGCTTTCCCGGAAGGCGTGCCGGGGCCCGAAGAACCCCGCGTCCTCCCCCCACCTGGCCTGGGGCACGGCGTCACCGGTTAATGAGCCGGCGGGCCAGGGGCACCACCGGCAGCTTGTGGGAAAGCTTGTGGGCCGAGGCCAGGAGGAAATCGTAAAACGGTGGCTTTGCCTCGGCGTTCTTGTAACATTCGCCGCAGCGCGGCAGGCGCTGCCAATCGCGAGCTTTGAACGCCGCCATCATTTCCGCAAGGCGCGGGGAAGCGAGAATTTCCTCCACCGTTTGGGTTTTCAGATCGCCGATGCACTGCTGCCCGTGGGCATCGTAGCAGCAGTGGGTGACCCGCCCGTCGGCCAGCACGATGAACCAGGAAAAGGGGTAGCCTTGGAAGCAGCCGTAAAAGCTCTCGTGGAGCGGGGTTTCATCGGCGGTATCCAAGGGCTCGCAGGTTTTCTCGATGACCCTGGCCTGGGGGTAACGTTCCAAGTGGAAAAACTCCTCGAAATCCCTCACGGTTTCCTGGGCGGTTTGCGTGGTGATCATGCGTTGGATTTCCACCACGATGGGCTTGCCTTTGGAAAGCTCGAGGAACGTGCGGATGTTGGCCACCACCTCCTCGAAGATCCCGCCCCGCCGGATGAAGGGGTAGACGCGGGGGTTGATGGTGTCCACGCACAGGCGGATGCGCTGCAAGCTGGTGGCCAAAAGCGCCTTGCCCATCGCCTCGTCCAGCAGCATGGCGTTGGTGGAAACCGCGCAGCCGGGAAAAAGCTCGATGGCTTCCGGCAAGCGGGGGTAAAGCAGCGGCTCCCCCATCTCGTGGAGCCACTTCACGCGCAAGCCCAAGCGGGCGAACTCGGAAGCCACTTTTTCCACAAGCCACCAGGGCATGTCGGCATCGGGGCGACCCAGCTTGTTCATGGGGCACATGCCGCACCGCAAGTTGCAGCGGTTGGTGAGCTCCACCGCAACCTTGGCCCTGGAAAGATCGAGAATCGTTCCCACGTTCGCAGTCTAGCAAATCAGCTGGGGTCGGAGGCCACCAACGCCAGCCGGCGCACCTTGCCGGTGAGGGTGCGGGGCAAGCGGGGAACGAACTGGTACTGGCGAGGCACCTTGTACGCTGCCAGGTGCTTGCGGCAAAAGCGGTAAAGCTCCCCCTCCTCGAGCTGCGCCCCTTCCCGGAGCACCACCACCGCCTTGAGGGTGGCCGCCCCCCCGGCAAGCGGTACCGGCACCACCGCCGCTTCCGCCACCGCCGGGTGCTTGGCCAGCACCGCCTCCACCTCCGAGGGGAACACCGCGATCCCCCCGAGCTTCAGCATCTCGTCCCGCCGCCCCTGGTGGTACACCAGCCCTCCGGAAAAGCGCACCATGTCCCCGGTGCGCAGCCAACCCCCCACCAGCGCCCGGGCGCTGGCCCCGGGTTTTTCCCAGTAGCCCAGCATCACCGTGGGGCCCCGCACCCAGAGCTCCCCCAGCTCCCCCTCCGTCACCGCCGCCCCGATGGGGTCCCGCACCTCCAGGGAAAAGCCGGCGAGGGGGGCGCCGGCGCTCCCGGGAACCACTTGGTTCAGGTGGTTGGAGGTCACGTGGTGCAGGGTCTCGGTCATCCCCAGCCCGTCCAGCACCGGCGCGCCCAGCTGGCGCCTTGCCCGCCGGGCCAAGGAGGGGGCGAGCTTTTCCCCGGCGCTCACCACCGCTCGAAGCGCTCCCGGGGAAAAAGGCATCGCCGAAAGCGCCGCCAGCACGCTGGGGACCGCAAACAACACCGTGGGGCGAAAGCGCTGGAAAAGCTCCGCCACCACGCCGGGAAGCACGGGCCCAGGGTGCACCACCGCGCCCGCACCTGCCGCCGCGGGGATGTACACCGAGTTGCCGAGCCCGTAGGCGAAGAACATGCGGGCGGTGGAAAGCAAGCGATCCTCGGGGGAAAGCTGCAAAACCTGCGGCCCCAGCCCCCCTGCCGCTGCCAGCAGGTTGGCGTGGCTGTGCATCACGCCTTTCATGCGCCCGGTGGTGCCCGAGGTGTAAAGCAAGAGCGCAAGCTCCTGGGGGCTCACCGGCACGGCCTCCCAGAGGGGGCGGGCGGTGGCCCAGGGGGGCGGCGTGGAGCACACCACCACCTCTACCGTAACCCCCTCCGCTGCGGCGGTGAGCGCCTTGGCGGTCCGGGGGTCGGTGAGCGCCAGGCGGGGGCGGCAATCCAAAAGCACCTGCCGCAGCTCCGGCGGCGCGAGCATGGGAGCCACCGGTACCGCCACCAACCCCGCCCACAGCGCCGCCCAGAACCCCACCACCAGCTCCCGGCGGTCCGCCATGGCGAAAAGCACCCTGTCTCCGGGACAAAGGCCCCGCTGCCGGAAAAAACCGCTGGCTCTGGCTACCTCCTCCCCCACTTGCGCGTAGCTAAACTCCCCTTCCAGCGTGAGCAGGTAAGGCCGGCGGGCGTCCTGGGAAGAAAGGCGCGGGGCGAGGATGCCCCAGGCAGCGTTGGCTTCGCGCCGCGGCTCAGCGTGCAACGCGGTGCGCATCGTCTCCCCTCGCCGGCAACGCCTCCCACACCACCCCCAGCTCCCCTTCCCCCACCACCCGGAAAAACCGCAGCCAAAACGGCCCGGAAAAGGCACCCGCCACCATCCGTGCCAACGGCCTGGGAAGCCACCCAGCAGCGCGGCAAAAGCTCACCCGCAGTTGCTCGCGGCGCAAGCCCCACAGCGCCATCACCTGGCCCAGGTTCCCCCCCGCCGCCAGAAGCTCGGCAGCTGCGGGGGGCAAACGGTGGAGATCGAGGCAGGCGAGGTGCCAGGAAAGCGGCACCTCCCCCAGCTGGTAGCTGGAAAGCCGCACCAACCGCTGCGCGCCAGCGCGAGATCGCAGCTCCTGCTGCAGCAGGCGAAAAGCCGGGGGTTGCCCGAAGCTGTGAGAGAGAAGCTGCGCCAGGGGCCACGGCCGGGTCAAGGCCAACTGGGGAGCTAGCAGCGGCAACGTGGGGGGCATCACCGCTCGTTGCAACCTCGCCTGGGCAGGGCGTATTCCCCGAGGGCTCATCGGCGCATGATCGAGTCGAGGATCTGCAAAAAAGCCGCCTGCTGCTCGGGCTCGTGCTTTTCAATCACGCAGAGGATCCCCGTGGTGTCGAAGACCTCGTGAAGCCGGTCCGCGGGGTGGGCCGAGGTGACGATGATGCGCTTGGGGTGGACCCCCCGGGCCTTGGCCTCCTCCAGCACCTTCCGGCCATCCATCTCCGGCATTTCCCAATCCAAAAGCAGCAGGTCCACGGTGGGGCCGAAAGCACAAAGCGCGGCTTTCGGGTCGGTGTAGGTTTCCACGGCCGCCTTGCCCGGGTACCTCCCCTCCAGGAACGCCTTGAACGCCGCGCACTGGGTGGGCGAGTCGTCCACCACCAGGATGCGCTTGCCCTGGCTAGCCACGGCGGAACACCACCTTCCCTCCTACCACGGTGACCACCGGCCAACCCCGCAGCCGCCAGCCGGCGAAGGGGGTGTTGCGGGAAGCGGAGCGGAACTTGCCCGGGTCCACCTTCTGGCGCAGCTCCGGGTCGAAGATCGTGATGTCCGCCGGCGCACCCACCCGGAGCGTGCCGCCGGGGAGCCGAAAGATGCGGGCAGGGTTGGTGGACCAAAGCGCCACGAAACGGGAAAGCGGCATGCGGTGCTTGGCCACCAGCAGATCGAAGGTCACCGGCACCGCGGTTTCCAGCCCCACGATGCCGAACGGCGCCTTGTCGAACTCCACCGCCTTTTCGTCCGCGTGGTGCGGCGCGTGATCCGTGGCCAAGCAGTCCACGGTGCCGTCCAGCACGCCCCCAAGCACCGCTTGCACGTGCTCCGCACTGCGCAGCGGCGGGTTCATCTTGGTGTTGGTGTCGTAGTTGCTGGAAGCCACCGCCTCGTCGGTGAGCGCCAGGTGGTGGGGGGTGACCTCGCAACTCACCGCAAGCCCCTTGCCTTTGGCTTGACGTACCGCTTCCAGGGCTCTCTTGGTGGAAAGGTGGGCGATGTGCACCCGCGCCCCGGTGAGCTCCGCCAGCACGATATCCCGGAGCACCGCGATCTCCTCGGCGGCGGCGGGGATTCCCGCAAGGCCCAGCCGGGTGGCCACCGCCCCCTCGTGCATCACCCCTCGCCCCACCAGGCTCGGCTCCTCGCAGTGGTCCACGATGGGTACGCCGAAGAGCAGCGAGTACTCCATGGCCCGGCGCATGAGGTAGCTGGAGACCACCGGCTTGCCGTCGTCGGAAAAAGCCACCGCCCCGGCCCGCACCATCTCCCCCATCTCCGCCAGCTCCTCCCCCGCTTGGCCCTTGCTGATGGCGCCAATGGGGTACACCCGGCAGTGCCCTGCCTCCCTGGCCCGGGCGAGGATGAACTCGGTCACCGCGGGGTTGTCGTTCACCGGGCAGGTGTTGGGCATGCAGCACACCGCGGTGAAACCACCAGCCACCGCCGCTGCGGTACCGCTGGCGATGGTTTCCTTGTACTCGAACCCCGGCTCCCGGAGGTGCACGTGCACGTCCACGAACCCCGGCGCTGCGACCAGCCCCGTGGCGTCAATCACCTCCGCCTGGGCGTCGCTGATGCGCTCCGCGAGCTTGGCGATCTTGCCGTCCACCACCAGGATGTCCAGCCCCTCGTCCAGCTTTTGGCTGGGGTCCACCACCCTTGCGTTTTTAATCAGCAATCGGCTCACCGCTGCCTCCCGCCAAAAGGTAGAGCACCGCCATGCGCACCGCCACGCCGTTGGTCACCTGCTCGAGGATCACCGACTGGGGCCCGTCCGCCACCCGGGAATCTATCTCCACCCCGCGGTTCATGGGTCCGGGGTGCATCACCAGGCAGTCCTTCTTCGCGAGCTTGAGCCGCTCGGGGGTGAGGGCGAAGAGGTCGAAGTACTCGCGAACCGTGGGGAAGTTCATGCGCTCCTGGCGCTCCAGCTGGATGCGCAGCATCATCACCACGTCGGCACCGGCAATGGCGTCCTCCATGCGGTGGTACACCTCGCACCCCAGCTTCTCCATACCCACCGGGATCAAGCTGGGAGGACCGGCCACCCGCACCTTGGCCCCCATGCGGGACAGCAGCAGCACGTTGGAGCGCACCACCCGGGAGTGTTGGAGGTCCCCCACGATCGCCACCACCTGCCCTTCCAGCGTGCCGCGGCGCAAGCGGATCGTGAGCGCGTCCAGCAGAGCCTGGGTGGGGTGCTCGTGGGTGCCATCCCCGGCGTTGATCACCGAGCTCTTGAGCACCTTGGCCAGCATGTGAGGCGCTCCCGGGTTGGGGTGGCGGATCACGATGAAATCCGGCTCCATGGCTTCCAGGTTGCGGGCGGTATCCAAAAGCGTTTCCCCTTTTTCCACCGAGGAGCCGCTGGCGGAAAAGTTCAACGTATCCGCGGAAAGCCGCTTTTCCGCCACCTCGAAGGAAAAGCGCGTGCGGGTGGAGGGCTCCAGGAACAAGTTCACCACGGTCTTGCCTCGCAGCGCGGGCACCTTCTTGATGGGCCTTTTGGCGATCTCCCGCATGTGCTCCGCGGTGTCCAGGATCAGCTGGATTTCCTCCGGGGAAAGCGGGTCTATCCCCAAAAGGTGCCGGCTCCTCAGGGAAGCGGCGGGTTTTACGCTCATGCTCGCTCCTCCTTCACGATCCAAACCCCCTCCTCCCCGTCGGTTTCCGTCAACCGCACCTGCACGTCCTCCTTCCGGGAGGAGGGCACCACCCGCCCCACCACATCGGCGGCAATGGGCAGCTCCCGGTGCCCCCGATCCACCAGCACCGCCAGGCGGATCGCCCGGGGGCGGCCGTAGTCCATGAGCGTGTCCAGGGCAGCTCGCACCGTGCGCCCGGTGTAAAGCACGTCGTCCACCAAGCACACTACCCGCCCGTCCACCGGCTCGGGCAGGTCCGTGGCGCGCAGAAGCGGCTGCTGATGGGCCGGCCGCCAGGGGCCCACGTCGTCGCGGTACAGCGTGATATCCAGGGCACCCACCGGCGGCGCGCTCCCGGTGCGCTTCGCCAAAAGCTGTGCCAGTCGCTTGGCGAGAGGCACCCCTCGGGTCTGGATGCCCACGAAGTAAAGCCGCTGCTCTTCCGGGATTTTCTCGAGGATTTCTGCTGCCATCCGCTCCAGGACACGGGCCAGCTCCCGCGCATCCAAAACCAGCACCCGCTTCATGGGGCCTCCCACCACCGCTGCCCGAGGATGCTAGCACAACCTCCCGCCCCATCGCTTCCCCGGACCCCGAAAAAGCCCCAACCTTCCCCCTCACCCTGCCCTCTCCCGGCTGGAGAGGGTTTGCGGTTCCAGGCCCCCTCTCCCTCTGGGAGAGGGCCGGGGTGAGGGAGAAAGGGGCGGAGTGAGGGAACAAAGCGAGGGTGCTGGCCGGGATGGAGAGACCCCGGGCCAGCACCCTCAGCGGGGAAAAGCTGGCTACGCCACCATCCGGCGCAGCAGCAGCACGCCGGCGGTGCCCAGGCAAGCGAGCAACGCCAGCAAGCCCCAGCGGTCCAAGGTGGGGATTGGCTCCACCTGCTGGGCAGTGACCGTGAGCGTGGCGGTGTCGCAGATTTGGTTGTAGCAAAGCTGGTACTGCACCGTGCACGTGCCCGAAGCCGGCACGTTGAAGGTGGCTACCCCGGTGCTGCTGTTCACCGAAGCACCGGTGCACGTGGTGCCAGCTGCGAGCAAGGTGAAGGTGGCCCCAGCTGGCGGCGAGCCCGCCCCCACCTGGT
>Ga0209162_1001004_pt1 | contig 29251 bp, 21 predicted proteins | sample YNPNPMetaG_FD_187121 | JGI IMG/M metagenome (GOLD analysis project Ga0209162, IMG submission 187121) | Anoxygenic and chlorotrophic microbial mat microbial communities from Yellowstone National Park, USA - YNP NP MetaG (SPAdes) (version 2) ...
TCAGTACTGTGCCGGACGGCTGCAAACGAGTTTACCTCTGCGATCTTGCTTGCGGGCAGGTCGAGAATTGGACATCCGCCCAGTGGCGCGCCGGCCTGTTGAGGGCTCTGGCCGACGCGATCGAAACCCGGCAACCGCTCGTTGTGCTCCTCCACGGATACTATGCAGGAGACGAAGCCAAGTACGGCTATTGGCAGCCCGTGCTCGATTTTCTGGATGCAGCCCAGGGCCAGGTGACATTCGTTCAGTCCAAGGACTTGATTGCCCTTACAGCGCCATAAACTCCCGCGTTGCCGCTTCCCTGCACAGCATTGAACGAACGAGCAGGGGCACAGTTGGCCCGCATGTTTCCCAGCCCGGCGTAGCCGGAACCAAAGGATCGCGGCGAGATAAACGCGCTTGTTCCAGACTCGGCACTTCGCCGCGCCGCGCTGAAAGGGGCGACTTCGTCGCCAAACGGGGAAATGCGAGTGGGATCAGTGGCTGATTGTGGTCAGCCACGTCTGTTGGCGCGCCAAAGAAGCAATGCGCCAACGATCTGGAAAAGCACATTCGGCAGCCATGGCAGAAATTCCGGATGGCGATTGGGATACGTTTCCCATGCTTGGGCAAGAACAATGAAACCGTAATAAACAAGCAGCAGAACAATTGCGATCCCCATGCCCGCCGACGTTTCCCGTCTGTGTGCGCGAATTCCCAGTGGTATTCCGACCAAGGTAAACGAAATGGAGGCAAAAGAGAACGCAAGCTGCTGATGCATCTGGACCGCCACAGGCGTTGGATCAATTCCCCGGCGGCGCCAGTCGTAATACTCGGTCAGCAACTGAAAAAACGTCATTTCGCTGATTTTGAGTTTCTTGTGGCTTGGTTGCTGGATGCGTGCGGGCAACTCGATGATCTGATCCTCTGCGCCTCCGGGTTGCCACGAATCCAGAAACACACCTTCGACTTTGGGCATTACCAGCGACAACGACTGGTTGGTCGGATTCGGAACAATGCGGGCTTCCGGCGCCCAAAGAATCATGCTGACCCGCGCTGTTGCAGGCTCGCTGTTGGTGCTCTCCGCTCCCGAGAGCGATGCACGGGGAGCATTCGTGTCCATCTTGTACACGAGGACGTTGCGGAGTGTATTTGTCCCGATGACCTTGCCCACGTAAATGACGTATCCGGGAAAATCTTTCACGAATTGGTTTTCGGAAAGGATCGTCGCCGGCTGTTCCATCCCAATACCGTAAATGAGTTCCTTGTAGGCCACTCGGGACATGGGGGCGACGTACATACTGAACCATGCGCTCACCGCTGAAACGCCAACGCTCAGCAACACGATCGGACTGACAAGCGACAACAGGCTTATGCCGCTCGCCCGAGCTGCCGTCAACTCCTGGTCGGCGCTGAATCTGCCAAAGACAAGCAGGGTCGCCGTCAGCATCCCCATCGGCAGCGCAAACACCATCACAAAGGGCACAAGCAGGAGAACCGCTTGCACGACTGCAACGAGGCTGATCTTGTGAACCACCAGCAAGACCAGAATCTCCCTCAGCAGGTTGCCCAGAAGAAGGACCGAGGTGAACACAGCAACCGTGAGCAGCATGCTAACCAGCACCTGTCGCAGCAAGTATAGGTGCAACGTCTTCATCCTCGAATCAGGCACTTTTCCATTGGCGCAGATCACGCAACACTTGAAATCTGTCTGCGGCGCCTAAACCCGAATAAAGGTCCCTGGCCCAGTTGTAGGACTCGGGAACATCGCCGCCCAACACAACGCGTGTCGGAAAAAGCAGCCCGACTACAATTGGCAGGTCGGTCACGCGCAAACAGTACAGCATCTCGATTGCCGGCCCGCGACCGTCCTTCTGGCTCGGGGCATTCTGCGTGGCCGGGGGAGATTGCAGGAACAGGTTCTGTGTTTGCCCGTCCAACAGAGCCGCATAGGCCACAAAAGCAGCGGCATCGTCACGCGCAGCGAGGGAAATCGGTCCTTGTCCAACCCCCCGAATCGCGCGTATTGCTGCAAGAGCGCGCATCGTGTCCCACACCCGCATCGAAGCAACAGTCCGCCCTGTCCATGCCGCAGCGCGCCTGATATGCCAGTTCAGTTCGTCGCCCCATGCGGTTTCGCCCGTACCCCGCGGTTCGAACTCGACCCGCGCACCCTCAAACGGTATCGAATACAAAAACGATCGTGTGTCTGTTCGGCCTTCGCCGGGCAGTCGAGGAGCTACAAGGATTGGTATGGGCGGTGAAAGGTTTTTGGGGCGCCATAGTCTGCCGTGCAATCGCCAGCCATCCTCGGAAGTGAACGCAAACCTGAACCCGCACTCGTTGCCGTCTTCGAATTCGAATTCGATCTGGAGGTCGAGCGGCGGTGCTTTTCTGGGAAAAGCGCGGAAGGTCTTTTCCCGGAGCTCAGAAACAACACGGTTTCGTTCCTTTTCGAGGTCTGCGATCGAGTGAATTTGCGGGGGATGTGGCAAAGGCACGAACGTCTGGTGAATTGTGGCGACACGGTTTTCCGGAGGCGGGCCATTGACATAAACGCGCAAAGTGTCAGCAGACTCATTCTTTACCGGTGAATCATCTATGTCGCCGATCCGATCCGGCGGAACGTCGCGGTTTTGAAGATGTTTTGCGAACCACGAGAAAATTGCCGTACGCGAAATCTGATGATACGAATGGCCGCCGGGGGTAATGACCAGCTTCAAGTTCTGTGGAGCTCCCAATCTCCGGTAGAATCTCGCCAGTTGGGCGTGCACAGTTCGTATTGATTCCAAAGTGAAAATGCCGTCTCGGTCCGCGGACGCAATGAGCAGTGGCCGTGGCGCAACCAACGCCCCCACATCTGCAAGGTCCCACCCGTACGTGTTCACCCACCACATGCAGTCGCAGTGACCGTCGATTGTTCGGTCGTGAATGTGTGAGTACAGTGTTGCCGTGCCGCACACAGGAGCCGCAACGTTCACCCGAGTGTCTGCTGCTGCAAGCCACCACGAAGTTGCGCCTCCGCCGGATATGCCCGTCACCCCGAGCTTGTTTGGGTCCACCTCCGGCCTTTGAGACAGCAAATCCAGCCCGCGAATGCCATTCAGCAGTTCGATCCCGGCCGGCGTATAGCCAAGGCTGTACCAGTGAAACCAACCCTCCCGATAACATCCGTGATGGTAGCCGGCCACTTCGCCGAGTTGGATTGTTTCCACTATCAGACACACAAACCCCAGTTGAGCAAAACGACGTGGATGCGCCTGATAATGAACCTTCTGATTGCTCGCGTGCCCGCACACGTACAGCACGCCCGGCGCCCGCCCCCCAATGTCGGTCGGCACATAGAGATTCGCCGTTACATGCAGTCCTGGAAGACTTTCGTAATGGAGTTTCTCGATTTTGTACCCGGGCCGTTCAATGACGCCCGTGACGGTGACTTTCACCGGTTGATGTTGTTGCAGCTCGGGCAAATGCGCCAACCCCATCATTTCAAGAAACTGTGCTCGGCGGATGTGTTCGACACGCTTCCAGTTACTTGCAGATGGCGGGTTGGCAAGCGCGTTCCGCGTGATCCGCAGTGCTTCACCCGAGAGATAATCGCGAATGTTTGTGGCCGGCACAAATCGGCTTTTGACCTCGTTCATTTCCGCCGTACCCGCAATCAGGGTCGGCTGCGCGATTGCAAGCAGGGTAGGGGCACCTGCCGTTTTCAAAAACTCTCGACGGTTCATAAGCCTGCCATCATTTCAATCATTCACCCTAATACCGCGGGCCGGCAAAGATTCCAAACCGACGGTGGCCCGGCACGGCGCGGCCGCAACCAAATGATCGCGGTGAAACAAATGCGTTCCGCTTAGCGATACATCAACCCGCCGCCAAACGCAATCAATCCCAGCCAGCATGCCCCGCCCAATCCAGCCCCGCTGCCAGAGAGGCAGATCCTGAAAAACTGAGCAAACTCGCAGCCTCAAAATCTTCGGCAACATGAGCGATTCCTCACTATAATTGTACGATGGGCCACATGCATGCGATCAGAAATTTAACGGCGCCTTGCTTTGCAATCTCAACTGTGACCTTTTCACTGACCCAAGCGCCAACGGCGCGTCCCATACCAGCGTGGGGCAACGCCCCACGAAACGGTCACCCCCACATCACCTTACTCAATCCAAGGGCTGAAGGCCCGCCCTATTACAGCAATCCTTGTGCGGGTTTCGCGCCGCGGCGTCACAGAATTTGACCATCGATGGCAGGCTCTGTGATTGTTAGATTGTGTTGTTTTGCAAGGATTCAGTCCGCCATGCACGCTCCACTGCCCGCCGTGGGCGACGAAGTCGCCCTTTTCAGCGCGGCGCGGCACAGCAGTATTCCTGCACCCAGCGCAGTTGTTCCGCCTCGCAGATTTGGTTCCGGCTGCGCCGCGCTGAGGAAACCATGTCGGCCAATGACAAGCAATGAGTTGGGGCTGCGACTTTGGGTTGGAACATAAGAGGCCGCCGGTAGCGAAGCCGGGTTGGTCTCATTTCACAAACGCAAGCACGACAACGCCTGCTACCGCGATCACAGCGCCTGCGATCGATCTCGGTCCCGGTCGATCTTTTTCGAACCAATATGCGAATGGAATTACCACCAGCGGTGTGGTTGAAGTGATTGCCAACACAAGTCCGCTCGGGGTCGTCCGCAAAGCCCACTGATAAAACCCAACACCGACAGTCGGGCCGGCAAGGCCGTTCAATAGCACCCAAAACAGAGCACGACGTCTTTCATCACGTGCATCGCACGAAACCGCATTGCTGCTTGCTGATGTCTCAGGCCGGACTTCAGCATTGGATTCTCTCGCAGATGGCCGTCGCATGTTCCGCGAATCAAGCCACTGCTTCAGCAAGTGCCGCCCCTGTAGCCACAAAACCGGCAGAGATACTATCAGCAATCCGCCCAAAATACGTTGAAATGCGGCGGTCCCGCCGTCCACAGACCAGCCCGATGCCGACGCAACTGCATACGCTTTTCGGCTGATCACAGCGCCGAGTCCCTGGCCAAATCCCGCCAAAGTACCAAAACAAATGCCCAGCAAGCGGCCTTTCCCATGACGCACGGGCATTTGTGAGTGTTGTTCAGGAGCAAGCGCCAATCCAACCCCGCTCAATATGGCCATCCCACACAAAACCTGAACAGCCGATAACCCGGTGCCCAGCCATGCCCATTCGACGATTGCTCCGAAGGGCGCCGCCAGACAGTTGATCAACAGACTGCAAAGACGCGGACCAAGTCGCGGAAAAGCGTGGAATAATGCCATATCCCCGACGCCAAACCCGATCATCCCGCTCAGAAAAAACCATCGAAATGCGCCTCCGCCAAAGCCAATGCCCAGTGTGAACGCCCAAACGCCAAGCAGGATCACTGCCACGATCGTTCGCCCGAAATTGGCCGCGTTCGCGCCGAGCAAACGTGTGGACCGGCTTGCAGCAATTACCGAAACCGAAAACAGCAGTGTGGCTAGAAATGCCGGTAGCATCGAAATGGTGAAAGAATGAAAATATTACCCCATGCGCGCTTTCGACCCAACCATGGAAAACAACTCCGGTCAGGTAGCTGATCGATTTTTCTCTGCGGCGATGCGGGCGGCTTGGAACTCTTTGCACCACCCCCTGATTTCCAACTCGTTGAATATTTTGCCAATCGCCCGCCGCAACAGCCCTTTGAGGCTTGTGTTGTCGAGGCCGCTCAGAGCGCGGATGGCTTCCTCGCGAAATGTGTCCAACAACGTTTGTGCCCGATCGCCGGCTTCAAGCTCCGCACACACAGCCATGAGCTGCGTCGGGCTGACATTGACCTCCGACTGCCTCCGCCAGAGACCGTCAAGCAACCGCTTCGCGTCACCACGAGCGCGCTCGTGCGCTATCGCAAGCACAAGGCTCGGTCGCAGCTTCCGCGAACCGTCTCCGTTGACATGGCATGGCCAATCGGCAAGGTCATCCCGAATCTGGTACGCGACGCCGAGGGCCTTGCTGAATTGTCTGAGCACGGGCGCAAGTTTTTCATAACAGTCAGGCGATGTTTCAGTGTCAGAATGCATCTTTCCGGGGGCTGGAGCAGCAGCAACTCGGTATGATGTTTGCCTCTGCAGAGCTTCGTTGTGTGCGCATGCGCACAGAGCGCCAAGTTCAAGGGCCACCTCAAACGCCGGCGCGGTTTTCTTTTGGAAAATCTCCAGCACTTCGATCGAACTCAGCGGCCCTGGCACACAGTCCCAATTCAATTCCGATCCCTGCCCCTGGCACAATTGTCGTTGTCCTTCGGCGGCGATTCTGAGCATGCGCGCTTTTTGTGTGTCATCGAATTGGCTCGTGGCGAGCAGACGGTAGCCTTCGCCAATCAAAAGGTCTCCAATGTTCAGCGCGACCGGCACTCCATACGCCGCGTGAAGAGTTCGCTCACCGTAACGCTCGGAATCGTTATCCTCGATGTCGTCATGAATAAGCGATGCCTTGTGAAAACATTCGATTGCAAGGGCGGCTCTGCACACGTCATTCGGAATGGGCGCCTCCGGATCGTCACGCAGCGCCTGAAAAACCGCAACGGCGAGGAACGGTCGCCAGCGTTTTCCCCCTTTCGCCAGCCAATTCCGTGCGATTACTTCTGTTTCGCCCTCTGCCGGGCCGGCCAGTGTTTCAATCGATTCGCGTGTAAACCAGCTTTCAACCTCATGCCGCAGTGCGCCAAGGTCCAGCCGATGCGTTTGGTCCTGGCTGCTGAGCGTCATGTACTCCCACACCCAGTCCATATCAACCGTGGTGTTCTGGCAATCGTCCTGGAGAAGCGGGATCGCAAGGCCCGGGATCGCGCCCGCTTCCATGTAAGGGTAGGCTTTCCGCAGCACGTTCAAGCAACTTACACCAAGAATCGCGTCTATCCGCCCGGCTTGCAGAAGCGATGTGACAACCTGCGACCCCTCCGCAACCATGACCGCGTAACCAAGCTTTTCGGCTTCTTCCTGCAAATCGCGAATTGCACAAGCACCGCATTGTTGGCACACAAGACCGAACTCGTCGAAATAACCCTTGCACTCGGCTTCGTTCCTCAAACATTTCGGCAAAAGCAACAGCCGCCTGCCATATGGAACCGCCGCCACCGTTTCACGCCACATTTCGTTGTTCAACAGCACCGCCACAAAGTCGCGCCACGCCTCTTCACCGCCCGCTCTCGCAAGAACGTTTGTTGCGTGCCGGGTCAGGTCTTCGACCGGCAAGGGAGCGACAAGCTTGAATTCTGCGACGTATTCCCGGGCAATATTCCGGAGCCGAAACCGGGTTGCTGCCGCCGGAGGGATGCCGTTGGCAGTCTCGCGCGTGCGGTGCTGCGCAACGTGCTGCGGGATTGTGATTGCCAGATCAGCCATTGTCTTGGCAAGAAGATGAACTCGATGAGGCCGAATCGCAACCGCATCTTTGCCCAACCACGGAATGGGTGGTTGGTATCTTTTGGGCTGCGGATGGGTCAAGCCGCCCGTCATAGGCACCGAAGTCATGAAACCATAGTCGCTTAGCCCAACGGTACATCCAATGCCGCTCCGGAATCTCGTGTCCCGGCAGCCACTGGCTCGGCCGTGGTTGCATTGCTTCGACCTCGGCCATTGCAGTTGCCCGGCTTGTTGTATCACGCGCCCCGTGTTTGATCACCAACTGCTTTACCAGGTCCGGTCGCTCGAGCAGTATGCAGCCGCGCGTCGTTTTCGCGGCTGCCTCGCGAAAATCCCTCAAAAACGCCGAGTTCCTGATCAGATCGTAAATCCCGCGCGGCTCCCGCACATTCTCGGCTGCGAATTGAATGACCGGGCATGGCTCGATGTCGCCCCCGGGGCCGATGTGATGACTGATTCCGGTTGTCATTGGGCAGAGCGCCACACCGCGGTGATCGAAGTACGAGTCCACAATTGCTATCGGCATCTTGGTGCGCATTTCAACAACGAACCGCCGCACCTGTACCTGTTGTTCGGGCCGCAAAGCAAGTTCATGGCCGGGGTTTGGACCCGATGGGCGGAAGACGTAGTACCAGACATAGTGCACGCCCAGCGCAATCAGCTCTCGCAACCACGCTTCGGTCAACAGATCTTCAATGTTGTTTTGGCAGATGCTGGTCGCAACTCCGGTGATCAGCCCCGCACGGACGCATTCCTGAACGCCGCGGATCGATTTGCCGAACACGCCGTGCCCGCCACGGCGTTTGTCGCTCACCAGTTCGCGTCCTTCGATGCTGATCAACGGAGTTGCGTTCCCGATCTCGCGCAATCGCCTTGCCACGCTCTCGGTTATGAAATGCCCATTCGAAAAAATCTGAAAGTAGCAGTCCTTGTGCGCCTCGAGCAAATCCAGCAACGCCGGGTGAAGAAACGGTTCGCCGCCAAGCAACCCGAAAAACGAGTTCCCGGCCCGCTTTGCTTCTGTCACCACACGATCAAGCTCGCCGAATTCGAGTCGGCGTTCCGGCCCTGACACATCAACCCAGCAGCCCTGACAGCGCAGGTTGCATCGATTCGTGATGGAAATATGCAGGAACGCCGGGAAATACTCGCCTCGAGCAAGGCGGCGCTTGAACCGCTCGACAGACAGCGCTCCCTTGACCCCGAAGTTCCAGGCAAACTTCCACAGACACCGTTTGTCAACGGTCGTCACAACCCTGCTCATCATGCTCAAAAACATGTGCATACCCTGTCGGCAACCAAGTACAGCCCGAATCTAAACCGCACAAGCCTGATGGCAAATGAATAGATGAAACCGGGCTTCTTTGGCACGCTGGATTTGCAACTTCAAGTCCGGTTTGTTGCCGAAATGAGGCCTTGCCCGGTGAGATTTGCTGCGCACCAAATTAATTCACGTGGCCAAGGATTGCGGGTGCCATGGCTTGCTGAAAGATTTGGGTAGGTTGGAGAAAGGCACGGTGTCTGTCCCCTGAGCCCAATTGTTTACGAGGGCAGAAAAATGGGGTGGTGAAAGATGGCAGCGCGCGTGCCAGCCCGTTGGATTATGGAATCGTGTCGGGCGCGCGCTCGTCCCCGGGCGCATGGGCCTGAGAACGTCTTCCGCGGATAGTGCGGGCCTTCGGCCCCTGGATTGTGGAAGGTGATGTGGGGCAGTGCTCCGCGCTGGTATGGTTCGGGACGTCTGCGGTTTCATCACTGATTGCGCCGCGTGGAAGTTGGAAAGTAAGAGCCACTAAACTTGTAATGGCATGCATGGGGCTGATTGCGTTGCATGAGTGGACTGTATTACTATATGGAGAAATCGATTATTTTTGCGAAGATTTTCAGAGTGCGAGTTTGCTCAATTTGCCACCAGAGTGCGGCCTTTGGAGTCGAGTATAATACTGGGTAATCTGCGCGGAAATTGCAGATCAGCGCGTGCTTCGAGACTTTTGCCTTCGAACTTTTCGGCCACTGATCCCAGTCGCATCTGCACCCCCGTTGGCGACGAAGTCGCCCCTTTCAGCGCGGCGCGGCGGAGTGCCAAGCCTGCAACGAACGCATTTATCTCGCCGCGGTCCTTTGGTTTCGGCTGCGCCGCGATGAGATATTGGCGTAAGCGGAGGGCCGATTTGCTGGCCCGGAGCCGCCGATGCGTTTCATTCACGCGAGATTACTTCTTCGGCCACCTTGCGAGCACCTTTGGAGCCGAGGACAAACCGACCTGATCGGCTTTGGGAGTGTAAAGCAGTTCGACCGAGGTAACGGAACCGTCTTCCGCGCGCAGGTTCACAGCGGCTGTGACCACACTACCCGGTTTACTTGGGTCTGTTTCACGAGCTTCGCTGGCTGGAAGCAGATAAAATCGCCCCTTTCCGCCCTGGACGATCTTCAGCGTGAAGTCGCAGCCACCTTTCGGCGAGAATATCTTTTGCGCCAACTCACGGTCTGTTGTCTGACGCGGGTCAAACGTTCGGATCAAGTTTCCCCGGTAAGGCCCAATGGGCGGGTAAACCATGTTCACGTCGGCATCCGCCGTTGCCATGGCTGCCATGACACTGATTACGGGCAGGTCGTAGGCGATGGGATAATTCACGCCGTCGCTCTCGACCTTGCGAGTGTAATCTCCGGTTGCGTCGTCCCATTTGTAGTAGTTACCGTCGCGCGGGATTGCGACGCGGCGCTCGAGAAACTGTTGGATTCTGTAAACGTTGTAATCCGAAAAGTGCCGCAGACGAAACGGTTCCTCCTGGTCGCCGCTGCCGCCGCCCTGCATTGGGTCGGCCTTGTAAGTCCCGGCGAGCCAACGGGCGCTACTCCGTTGAACCGTCGGCGGAATGAACGTCCTCGAAGGCAGATCGAACGCCCAGGTCGGACCGACATGAACCGAATTAAAGACCTTCGGCGGTTTAATGCCGTACATTTCACCGCGATATGGATAGGTTTTTTCCTCGCCAATATGCGGCAGGCCAAGCGCGTGGCCGAGTTCGTGATGCATGATGCCGGGATTCAATCCGCCGACGCCGTTGAAGCCGCCCGCCTGTCCCCCTGCCGACACGCCAAGGATGTTGATGTAACACATCGCCACGTCACGATTCCCGCCCGCACGCGACAGCGCCCAGACCCATTGCAAGGCGGCAGCCTGTTCGCCATCGAATTTCGCGCCGGTCTTCTTCTGGTATTCCTGAGGCGATGAAACACGCACCGCGGGCAAACCGCCTCTTGCAGGAACCACCAGTTCAGGGAAGTTGATCCCGCGCACGCGTTCGATCACCAATCCGGCCACCGGCCACTTCGCCTCCAGTTCCTTGAAAAAGTTCAGTGGATAATCATTCGTGCCCCGACCGAAGTAATGCACGTCGAACATCTTCATCTGCACCACGGTTGGCGCGCCCACCTTGATGTCATGTCGAACCACGCTTGCACCAGCGCGCACTTCAACAACCATGCCTTTGCGGACCAACCGCGCGGGAATCATCGCCGTGAAACTGTCTTCGTACCGATGTTGTACCACGCCCGGTTCGGAAGGCAGCGACCTGGGCAGAGTCGCCGGGCCTTTGAGCTTGAGCGTGTTGGTTTCTCCGCCGCTCATGATGTGTGCGACGACTTCGGGCGCCGGCCCGCCTGTTGGCGATATGACGTGTACTTTCAGCAACGTCTCCCGATTCCCGGTCAACCTGAAGTATGGCTGGTCCGGCTTCATCACGTGGGTTTGGGCCAGAAACACAGCGTCAATGCGTGCGTCGGAGGATTGAGTCTGGCCTGCCTGCACATGGCCGGACATCTGACTGCAAACAACCATGAGGCAACAAGCCAGAATCGCTGCTGAGTTGTGGGACTGCCGGTTTGATTTGATGTGCATCTTTTCTTTAATGGTTCTGCGTTTCTAAACTAACGCTTTTGAGTGATTGTCTTTCGAGCCAGTTCAGTGAACCGATCCGTCTGTTCCTGCCAAACCCGTTCGAGTTCCTTGACCTTTTCGGGCATTTTGCCGGCGAGGTTTACCTGCTCGGCGCGGTCGGTACTCATATCGTAGAGTTCCCAAGGGTCTCCTTTGGCGGCGACGAGCTTCCAGTTGCCTACACGGACAGCGCGGTTGCCCTCGTGTAACCACCAAAGAAAATCACGTGGGATGTCCACGTCCTTCGCAAATGCAGGAACAAGGCTCCGACCGGGCGCTTCGGGTATCGGCTCGCCGTTCCATTCTTTCGGTTTCTGGATTCCAACCAGTTCAAGTATGGTTGGCACGATGTCGATAAAATGCCCCGGTGTGTGACGAAGTTCGCCCCGGGCTTTGATGCCGGCCGGCCAGTGCACAATTAAAGGCGTGCTGATACCGCCTTCGTGGACCCAGGTCTTGTGTCTGCGGAACGGAGTATTGCATGCACTTGAAAACCCCGGGCCAAGGCAGAGATAACTCTTTGCACTGCCCGGCGGCGCGGTCGGATCATGTCCACCGTCGCGTACCATTATCTCGGCACTGGCGCCGTTGTCAGAAGCAAAGAAAACGAGCGTGTTCTCAAGCGCCTTCATTGCTTTTAGCTGGGCAATGATGCGCCCGATTTCGCGATCCATGCGGTCCACCATTGCGGCGTGAATAGCCATTTTTGTTGCCTGGAAATGGCGCTGTTCCTCTGTTAACTCGCTCCACGGCAGTGGCCGGTTCACTTCACCGGTGCCGAGCTTTTTCAGTGCTTCGGGAAAATGATAGGGCGGACCGACGTTGCGCTCGAGCGCCGAAAGACTCGTGTTAACAATACCCATTTCCTTCTGTCGGCGGAAGCGGCTTTCGCGCATCACTTCCCAACCTGTGAGGTACTTGTCGCGATACCTGGCAATGTCCTCCGGCAAAGCGTGCAGAGGGAAGTGAGGTGCAATAAACGCAACGTAATGGAAAAACGGTCGGTCCGGATAATTCAGCGCATGGTCTTTCAAGCACTCGATCGCGTGATCGGCAGTGGCGATCGTTGCGTAATAACCGCTTTTGTCTGCTGCGGGCGACACCGGCTTGTCATCGATCAGATTCCCTGCAGCGCTAAAGTAATTCCCCTGGTTGTTCATGTTCAATGACCGATCGAACCCGCCGTCTAGGACTTTGCCGTCCACGTGCCATTTCCCGCTGTGATAACATCGGTAACCGGCGGGCTTGAGAAAATCGGGCAACAACCGCGCCCATGGCGGTCGGACACCCCGGGCGCCACCGGGGACAGTTGGCAGTGCATCGCGATGGATTTGCTGCGCATAATACCCGGTTAGAAGCGCGCCACGGGACGGCCAGCAACGGGTCGTATTGTAAAATTGCGTGAACCGCAGCCCATTGCTGGCAAGCGCATCGAGGTTTGGAGTCTCAATCTCGCCGCCGTAGCAACCAACGTCCGAGTACCCCATGTCATCAGCCAAAATGAAAAGGATGTTCGGCTTTGCAGGCCCGGTTTCCGCGCCATGTGCCGCAGCAAGCGACAGTAATACCAGAACAAAAGCCAACACGCGCCTTGTGCCGGTCGGTTTGTGATTTGGACTGTTAGCGTGTTTCATATGCCGCACTTTCGTTTTGTGGCGTTGGCGAAGCATGGTCGGCCGCGATGATACTATCTTGGAAAATCTGCGCAACAATCGCAGATTGGCGAATTGTTCGAGCCTTTCATCCTCAAGCTGTCCGGCCATTGATTTAGTTGCGCGGACGCCGGGCTGTGTCTCTTGGTCTTGCTGCGGCCGGATCATTGCCCCACAGAGCCTTGACATTACCAGCGTTCCAAACGTCCCATTTTGATTGGAGCGCTTTGACCTTGTCTGGCATGACGGCAGCGAGGTCCTTCGTCTCACCAATGTCATTTGCCAGATTGTACAGTCTGACGTCTGTGACGCCTTGCCCGGCTTTGCCTGACTGGGTATCGACGTTCCTGTCATAGCGCACAAGTTTGTAGTCGCCCATGCGGATTGCCATCTGCTGGCCGAAACGCCAATAGAGCGCGTCGTGAGGCCAACCTGTTCTCTCACCACGTAGGAATGGCAAAAGATTCACGCCATCGAGCTTCCATTCGGGCCTGATCTGAACACCTGCCGCGGCAAGGGCCGTGGAATGCAAGTCCAGTTGGATAACAGGCGAATCGAATGTGCCCGGCGTCAAATGCCCCGGCCACGAGACTACGAACGGCACACGAATGCCGCCTTCCAATGTTGTGCGCTTGGAACCGCGCAGCGGGTCGTTGCGCGACCCGTTCACGGTTACACCCTGCATCGTCGGGCCCCCATTGTCGCTGATAAACATGACCAACGTGGTGTTTTCGAGGCCTGTCTCTGCCAATTTCTGGCGCACGCGGCCAACTGCCTCATCCATGGCGACCATCATGGCAGCATAAGTGCGCCGCCGTGGATTGCTGATGTTGCTGAATCTGGCAAGGCGGTCGTCAGTAGCCTGCATTGGCGTGTGCACTGCGTTGAACGACAGGTACAAGAACCATGGCCGCCCCTTGTTTCGTTCGATGAACGAGACCGCCTCGCGACCGAAGGCGTCGGTGGTGTAATCCAACTCGGAAACTTGTGTTGCACCGCGCAGAATACCCTCTGGCTTGAAATAATCATGTGCACCGCCCAGAAAACCGAAAAACTCTGTGAACCCGCGCTGCTGCGGATGCATTGACGGGTCGGCGCCCAAATGCCATTTACCCACCAAACCGGTCGTATAGCCGGCGGATCGCAACCGGTCAGCCAAGGTCTGCTCCGTCAGCGGCAATCCTTCTTTGCCACCGGAGGGATTGAACTCGTGGGCAAAGCGTGTCTGGTAACGCCCCGTCATCAGACCGGCCCGGGTGGGGGAACAATATGGTCCGGTGACATAACCGCTGGTAAAGCGTATGCCGGACTTTGCAAGGGCATCCATGTTCGGGGTGGGAATGTCCCGACACCCGTTGAACCCCGCGTCGGCATACCCCATGTCATCTGCTACAATGAGCAAAATGTTCGGTTGTGCGGCAAACAAGCTGACTGCGGCCAACCAGAGGCAAACAACCAGCAGAACTTTTCCGATTGAGTTCCCGTGTTTCATTGATTCCCACCTTATAGAATTGACGGTCAATTGACGCCGAGCAACTGTCTCATCGCCTTGCCCATTGCTTCGCCGATCAGATAATAAGTCTCCGCATTCGAGTTCCAATGATATCCCTGCCCGGTGGGCGACTCCTCTTTCGGTCGCCAAAAAGCACGTGTCCCAACAAACGCGACGTTGCCCTTGAACTCAGGGCGTTCTGCCACGGCGGCCTGCGCCTTCATCAGAGACAGTGCGCGAGGATGAGTCTCTTGCGGGCCGGTCATCCCGGTTTCTGCGATTACGAACGGCAGCCCGGGAACGCCAAGGTCTTTGCGGATGTCGCGGATAAAGCGCGCCATGTTACTCTCGTATTCGGCGTTGAACTTGTCGTTGATCCGATCATTCCAGCCCTGGTGCCACCCGAAGCCCGAAATGACATATTGGCCGTCACTGCCGGGAACCAGTTCCTTCAGACTGGCCAGCGCGGCTCTGGTCTGTGCCAGTATCTCGCGGTAATACTTGCCAACAATGGACGGGTCCTGAGCGATTGCGGCGTCGGTTTTGTCGCCCAGAGAATAAGGTGGCTTGCCAGCACTGGGTGGGCGAAAGTCCACGGCCAGGCTTTTGCCGCCCCAAGCACATTTGATTAACAACACCGGCTCATCTAGGGCATCGCCAACGACCCAGCCAAAACCCAGTTCGGGGCCGATTCTGTCCGGTCTGGCGCCGTAACCCACGGTGAGCGGTCCTTTGCGTTCCCGGTATATGATCCACACGTCATCACGTTTTCGCCAATCCCCCGCGGAATCCACAAGGTGCGCAAACCGTTTGGCAGTTGCCGGGTTTTTCACAAGAAACTCGAGCGAACCCCTGCCACCGTTGCGTTCCGGTGATGCGGGGACGAAGCCCTGTCCCTCCATGTTGGATTGTCCGGCAAGAACAAAAACGCGGACCGGCTTGGTTGCGGCCTCAATATCATTGGGTAAGCTCAAGGCGGCGATCAAGAAGGCAAGTGCCTTAACGATTGCTTTCATAGGATAATTTCCAGCGTTGCTATGGTTTTGCTGCTTGTTTGGTAACGATGGGCACATACCCGGCTTCTAGGCCGGGTGGGGGTCTCACGATCAACGCCGGGTCAACAGCCGCAAGTTTTCCGGTCTTGGGTGGCGGCAGGTACTCGCGGTCCGCTGTCCAGTACCGGTGGAGTTTTTCCACGCGCGCCTGGATTTGCTCCCGCTCCTGATCTGTCAAATCCGCATTGAGCAATGCGGGTTGGTCGGCGAAACGATACCAATAATAAGTCACCACACTACCGTCGCCAAGCTCCGCTTGAAACGGACCGGCTTTCGGCCCTGGCTTTTTCCAACAGCTCGTCGGTTCTTCGGGAGTAACATAAGGTTCGGGGCTGCGATCACGCACACGCTCAAAACTGACTTTTCCCAAACCGGTCTGAGCAGGAACATCCTCAGCACGCAGCGGGACCCATTCCAACTTCTGACTTGCATTGGTCCTGAGATGATAATACTCGGGTAAAACGACCACCGAACAATTGAAGTAATTCGTCACCTCCGCCAGCTCCAAATTCCATTGAAACCCATAAGTATTTGAATCCGGAACAACGGGTGTAGCAAAGGAATTCCAAGCCACATTCGCCCTTTGCTCCTTCGGGGTGTCGTTGGCATAAATCCTCCATGTGGCGCGCCCGCCCTTGCGAAACTCATGCAGATAACCGGCTTCTGTGTTGATGGCTCCGCTCGCCGGAGACCCGCCCTCAAACCACTGTTTCACCGCACCCCAAAGCGCATCTCTGTTGTAGGATGTGATCCGGTGAATCACCATCGACTTACGATCAGTCCCACAGGGGAAAAGAGTCGGCGCCACGCGAGCGTAGGTGTCTCCATCAGCTCGCGCAGCCAAGACGCATGGGATGTACTGGGTTTCCATCTGCAGGCTGCGATTGGGTTCGCTTGGCCGGCTATCCAGAAGCATGCCCCGAAACAGGGGTTCTTCGATTGCGTGCCGCGACCAGAAAAATGGCGTGAAAAAGGCCACCGGGCCCTTGAAGTTGCTCGTGTTCAAAAACAATGTCCAACAATTGTTGCCGGTCGGCACATTCTTCCCCGCGGTTGTGGTCTTGGGTTCGGTTAACGGCAACGGCAGGTACCCGTAACCGAACAGTTCACCACACGTGCCTTGTTTCAAATTCAAACCATCGGGCGGCCACAACAACCATGGCGTTAACTGTGCCACACCATATTTGCCCATGGGTTTGGCCCAGTTCCTTCCTTTCCCTGCTCCGGGCCCGTTGGCCCACTCGACAAAATCAGGAGCCACACCGCCCATGATGAACTTCGGCGTTTCTGTGGCGAATCGTGTGTCGCGCCACCAACCAAGCCCGCCTTCGATATCAGAGTAAAACTTCTTTGGTGGGCCATTGGCGTCATACTGTGCAAACATCCAGGTGCCGAACAGGCCCGATTGAAACCTGTTACCCGGATAGTATTTCTGCAAAGGCCAGGCAGCAGCGTACTGCGAAAACCCGGCGTTGTACGTCCCGGGGACACGTTCGATCGGCACGATCAAATACCCGGCCATTTCGCCTTCCCGGAGCTGGTATGGGGCCGTCGCTGACCGAGCGTCTCCCGCTCTTCCATGCAGCAGTAACAGTACAGGGAGACCCAGCAGATGAAGTGCTCTTAATTTCATTTTCGAGACCATCCTTCTTACCAATACCCGATTATGCCATCGCCCGGCACCGGCGCCCAAAAGACGTAGCGCGGGTGCATGGCGCGCTGGTTCCGCCATTCAACAGAACCGTCCACCAAACCAATGTTTCCACCCATCGACCCAATTTCCTCAGGTTCGGGTGTCTTACCATACGCACTCTGCACGGGACCGCCCCGGCCATGCGGTGACGAGGTGACATGCCATTGAGCAGTGCCCTTTTCGATAACGTCAGCCATCATGACCATGTGCGGGCTGTTGTCCGTGGATTTCCTGGGTGAGTCCCACGGCCACGGCTGTTTGCCGTAGTTACCATCACGTGGGCGCTTGTCGTTTTCTGTGGGGTAACCCCACAGACAGTAGTATCCGACGCGCCATCCCACACCTTCGAGTGGACGAATCCAGTTCTTTTTGGTGGGACAGGCGAGCGAATTTGTGTTCACGCGCATCTGCTTGTCGAAATAGTCAAAAGTTGTTGTTGAAAGCCACGTTGCGTGGTAGGCACCATCGTCGCGCTTTCCACTTGGAAAGTATTCCCGGTTATCGGTGGCATACATTATGGCTGCCAAGGTGACCTGGCGAACATTGTTCTTGCACACAACCCGACGCGCTTTCTCTTTCGCCCCGCTCAGGGCGGGTAACAACATCGCTGCCAGTATCGCGATAATTGCAATTACAACCAGCAGCTCGATCAAGGTAAATGCATTGGCTGTATTCTCGGGATGACGCGTCTGCATGATGGCGCATGCCAAGCAGGGCCGGCGGGCTGAGCCGCCGGCCGCTGCACAACACGTTATACGCCGCATGTGCACCTATCACCCGATGTTCAAGGCGAAGTTGCTTCAACGCGATAAAAACGAGCCGGACCCAACTGCCCCGAATCAACGATCGTTGTGTATGCCTCGGTCGCGACCACCCATCCCTGGGGGAATTCATCCGACACAACTGGCAGCCAGCCCGAAGCTGGAACGTCCACACGATCAGTGTAAACAACCCGGTACCTGAAGCCCGGAACCGAACTGAAGGTGAACGTGGGTACTCCATCACGCAACGCAAAACCGGTCTTCGCGTCCTCAGCAGAATTCATCACTGGCGCAGGCGGAACCAAGCGGACCCGGAACGTGCTGTATCTGGTTTGTGAGAAGGGACACGATGAATCCTTGACCATGCAAGTGGCCGTGCTGACACCCACCGGGAACCAGCTTCCGCTCTCAGGAAAGTAATTTGTAGTGTACGGCGGAGTTCCGCCAACCACGACCGGCGCCGGATAACTCACCTGCACCTCGCTCCACGGATCCGTGGTGGTTACCGTGACGTCGGGCGCGGTAACCGCAAGCGGTATTCCAATAACCGCAATCCCAGGTCCGCTGCTCGTGAAAATCGTGGGGTCAACATGATTGGCCCCTGGCACCGCCGAACCTGCCCAGCATCCGTCCGCAAGTACTGTGCCCCCAGCAGAAATCTTCCCAACATACATCACTGGCCCGAGGTTTAGCTTTGCACCGCCAGTCAATTCAAACTCGGTTGTACTCATATCCACAATACCGCTGGCGCCCATGAAGTTCACCTCATCGAACGACGCACTTCCGCCAGTGGTGAGCGTGTTTATCAGGTCCAGACCAATATACGTTGTCGGACCCCACGGGCTCGAGGAATAATCGACCTCCTGGGCCAGTGTATAGTTGATCCCGTCCTCGCTGTAATATGTACCGACGACCATGCCCTCCTTTTTAACTCGCAGCCAAGGTGCAAGCACTTCTCCCAAGTTGCAAGTCAACATTGAAAAGGCCCTGTTACTGGTGGTAGCCGAAATCGGGTATTGCGAGAAAGGATACCTTGCTGCATTCCCGAGAGTCGTCCAAATCCCCGCCATGTTGCCTCCACGTGCTGTCAGATTGTCCCGTGCCATCAGACCGCCCGCGGCGTTCGTGGTACCCGCGACATGGACTTTGATGTCGAAATCACCCGTTGGCAGCGGGATGTAATGAAACGAGTGGTTGTCCCTGCCGTAGGTGTCATTGATGTCATCCACAACACCGTCAACCAGGGTCCAGGTTTCATCACCAAGGAAACTTGCTGTGGCAGCCACCGCCGGTGCACCGGGAGCGCTGATGCCAATTGCCACATCAAGTCCAGCGCCTGCAATGCTCAGCGTACCGCTGGCGACGCTGATCAGCCGCGGATTGGATGCCGAGGGGCTGATAATGTCAGTACCGCTGAGCTTGATGGAAGCAGCCCCGTCCACAACAAGCAATGTCCCATTGAGATTTGCGCTCTTGGCAACCGCCAGTGAGTAACCCGCGGAGTCGCTCAATTTGCCACCCGACGCCAAAAGAGTGTCCACCTGAACACCCGGTCCGGTGATGTTCACGGTACCGCCGATGATATTCAAAGTGGTTACAACTGCTCCTGCGCCCAGGTTCACTGTGCCGCCGGCAGGAACCTCGAGGGTCCTGATCACTCCGCTGGCGCTGCTCACATTGAGCGTGCCGGCCTTGACCGTCGTGGGCCCAGTGTAGGTGTTCGCGGCGGCCAGGGTAAGGGATCCGTCGCCCAGCTTTGTCAAGCCTCCATCGCCTGCAATAGGGCTCCGGAAGGTAACATCCAACCCCGCCGTATCAATCTTCACACTCTGGCCGTTTGCGACCGTCGGGATTTTGCTCGAAACGTCCAGCGAAGTCACGCCTTTGCCCGGCGGATACTGTAATGTCCCGCCCTGGAAATTCAAATTGCCAGTCCCCAGACTGCCAAGCGCGGCTATTTGCAACGTCCCACCGGCAAGTACAGTGCCGCCTCCGTAAGTGTTGTCGAGATGACCAAGGACCAGAGTGCCCGGGCCGCTGATGGTTAACCCATTATTGCCGGTCACTTGGACAGCATTAGTGGTGGTTCCAGTAGTAACAACAATTGTGTTGGCAGTAGAATCTGATCCGGCAAGCTGTATCTGGGCAGTCGCCGTTGCAGGCACCAGATTGTATTTGTCCGCGGCGAACTGGAACCCGGCGAGAACTGAGACTGTACCATCGACGGTGACAGTCCCGCCTTCCCCGGCGAAAATTAGTCGATCGTTGGGTGATTGAGCCAGCGTGCCTGCGACATTTGGGACGCTTGCCCAGTTGTTTATGCCAACAGCCCAGGTTCCAGTACCGCCATTGGCGGTTGGCGCCCAGTATTTTCCAAAGGCCGCCTGCTCGATCCCAATAACGTCCTCGAATGTTGTGCCGATGCGCAGTTCATCGACGTTGTACCTCCCCCCGCCAAGTGAGATGTAGTTAAACGTTGTCGGGTCAACAAACCCGGTGGCGCTGTGCAGGATGCCCACACTGCCGCCGTTGTTGAAAGCCTCTTCAGTCAGGACCGCGCCGTTGGTGAAAACCGTTATCGAAACAGTCGTGGGTGTCCAGATATCGCCCCACTCGATCTTGGCGATGCAAATAATGGGGGGACCGTTGGTGGCTGCCGGAATCCGAATGCCCTCGCCCTCGGCACCCGCTCGACATTTCTGGTTCAGGTAGTAGAGGTCCGAGGTGTTCTCATCGAACATTCCAGCCACAAGCGCTTTCGGTGCTGCTCCCCAGCCGGGTATTGCTGTGAGCCCGAAACCGACTGCCGGGCCACCGTAAACCTCATTGACCTTGCTGCCAGCGGGGTCCGCACTGTCGCCCGTCCCGATGAACACTCCGGCGCCAATGACGAATTCACAGCCGATGTAATTGTTGTTGGCGGCAAAGTTGTGCGCCTGAATATAGCTCATCCATGTTGTCGAGCCCGGAGTAAACTTTGCGGTCACACTCGGGTCCAATTCTCGAGACGCCCACATTTGATTGGGGTCATTGCCGTTCTCGGCAGCGTTGTGCTTCGCGGGGCTCCCGGCATAGTTGCCTTTTTGGGGAACGGATGTGACGTAACCCTTCCAGAGCGGCCCATCGCCATGCGCAGTGCCGGGTGCAATAACCTGAAACGCATTTGTCCCGGGATAAATCGTGCCGCTTCCCCTCGCCGTCCATGTGCCAACCATTCCGATTGCGTGTTCGCCCCCGCCAAGGCCGTCCAGACATTGCCCCGGCTCGAACTCGAACGGCTCATAGACAAGCAATGAAGCTTGAACGTTGTGAACAAGTCCGCCCAGTGCAATGGCGGTGACAACCACACCCGCGGACCATTTTTCTGTTGTACGCGTTTTCATCGTTGTGGTTTAGATTACTGTTGTTGGTCTCGTTCGAGAGTCTCAATGTGTCGAATGCAGTCCTCCTCGTTCTACCTGGAAAAGCGCGACTTCACCAAAACTCTCGTGGTCGTATGTTAAATTCCTCCCCACGCCTGTCTTGGCAAATTTCAGCAACAAAATGTCAATCTCAGCACAATTGTATGTCTATGAATTGGTAAATCTGCGCAGCAGTTGCAAATTAGCGGACCATTCGAGAGTTTTGCCTTCAAACTGTTCGGCCACTGATCCAGGCCTCATCATCCCCCGTTGGCGACGAAGCCGCCCCCTTCAGTGCGGCGCGACACAGCGGCACACCTGCAACCAGCGCAGTTCTCAAGAGCCGAGCATTCGGTTCGGGCTGCGCAGCGCTGAGAGGTTTTCTGCCCAACTGCTCTGCGAGATGGAACTCCGTCCCTATGGGTCCGGCTTTGCGACTCAAAGATCGCGATAGACCTCCGAGCGATGCTGCACCCGATAGACTCGAACCAACCGGCGTGCAATTTCACTGAGGGGTTTGCCTTTGCCTGCCCTGTCCTCGCTTTTACGTATGCGTCGCAACTGATGAATCAGTTTGTGATTCTGAGCAAGCAGCCAATCTTCCACCTGCATTTGCGGGACGGAAGTCGGTGTTTGCCGTGGCATTCGGTGCACGTCTTGACTTCATACGCAATCAGCCACGCGTCGGGCCTGTGTTTTTCGGCCTTCACAAACACCTGTTCAGCATTGTGGCAGGACATACAGCCAATGGCGATTTTGTCTCTCGGGAACATGATGTCCGGCGGCGTCCCGTTTCCGCCCGACGCCCACGATTCGTCCGCAATGTGAGCGTCGCTCTCGCCATGGCACTTTGCGCAGCCCACACCGGCGCGGGCGTGCTTCAGCGCCAGCTCCTCGGTGACGAGGTTCAAGTGACAGACCTGGCACCGGCTGTTGTCGGCCATGCCTTCAACGTGCAGGTTGTCAACGTCGCCGTCGTCCAACAGAAGCGGTTCTGCACTGGTCTCGCCGCCTGGTTTCTTGGTGGTCTCCATTTCGTTCGCGGTGCCGGACTGGGACTGTAACTGTTCTGAAGGCCTTCCATCGTCAGCTCGGAAAACCAACAATCCTCGAACGCCGACAATCAGGAGTGCGAGCAACAGGAGTCGGCGACCGCGTGATAATCGCCGCGAGATTTTCCAAAAAGACGGCGAGTGTGTGCTCAGTCCGGAATCCCTCATTTGGGCTGAAGAATTACAAGGAGAATGGGTGTGCCCGATTCAGCATGCGAATTACCCTGCACTTAAATCTGCGACCTCGATGATGAACTAATCAAACGTATTCCCAATCGCGCAGCCACTGGTAGTTCGGCGCAAGGTGCGCCTGCACATGCCGGTTGAGTCCTTCGAGGGCGACCTTTTCCCGCACATCGAACTGACGGCGTTCAGCCACCGCTTTGACGGCGTTATCGACCTCAGCCACGCTGTTGAGACCGGGAATCGGAATCACAGTATTTGTTGCGAGAATGTAACGGATGGCCAAGCGCGCCCGTTTCAGGTCTTCTTCGGCTTGGCCGCTGAAAAGTGAACCGGCAGCAAACGGTTTGATGCCGAACGCGCCCACGTCACGCTGTTTTAATGCGGGGAAGAGGCTGTCCTTGGGTGCCGCCTTGCTCATCGTGGTGAAAGGGAAACACACCACATCAATCTGCGGGAAATAATCGATCATGAACTTGATCCAACGTCTGTCGTGGGACGAAAACCCGACAAAACGGGCTTTACCGGCCTTTTTGGCCTTTTCGAGCGCCTCGACGATTTCGCACGAGGTGTCGAAGCTGTGCCTGCCGCCCGGCTCGAGACATGTAATCCGCCACAGGTCGGTATATTCCTGCTCTGAATCCCTTAGCAATTCATCCAGAGACTCGAGCAGTTTCTTTGCGGTACGATACTCTTCGTTGCGGACCTCTTTGGCGCCGTGGGAGAGGGCGAGGTACATCTTGTCGCGCCGACCTTTCAGTGCCCTGGCATCGCGTTTTACCTCGTTATCCCAGCAGGCGTCGATGTAGTTGATGCCCGCTTCAATGCACCGGGTTATGATTTCTGCGCGTTCAGTATCCTTGCTTCTCGAGTGTCCGCCGAGACAAACAGCCGAAACCATCAGGCCGGTCTTGCCGAGTCTGCGATACTCCATGTTCGGATTGTAATTGAGAATCTTGGAGGTATCGATTGCGGCTGGGGCTGGTTCCGCTGCCATGGCTGACCAACCACTCAAAACAGCGGCCATTCCCGCCCCGGCCATTGCTGCCTCACGCACAAAATCCCTGCGATTCAATAGTTCAGGTTTCATTGCTGATTTCCTTTCTCCTCAATGTTTGACCTCTAACGCTGTTGGGTTTGGGACTTGAACAACGCATTCAACTCGTCTTCCGAAAGTGCACGGTCATAGACTCGAAGGTCATCTATCAACCCCTTGAACCCGCGGCCAATGCGCACCTCGAGTTCGTTTCCAGTTTCGATCGGCCACAGGTCCAACAACCCAATATCATGAATGACCGCCGGCTCACCGTCTTTGAAAAGTCGGACGTGATCATGCAAATTGGGCGGGTCAGCCTCATTCACCACAACAGCTACGTGATGCCACGCGTCATCGGCAATGCTGTCATTCATATACAGGTAGCCGCCTTTTGGCGTCACACCAATCCGGCCCCTGACGTGACCGAAAATCCACATCTTGCCATGCTCGTCGGCGCCCCATGAAACGATCTCGCCCCGGTCTGTTTTCGTTTTCACCCATGCGCACACGGTTCGAGCCGCGGTGCCGGTGACACCTTTGTATCCGGGCACGCGAACCCACTGATCTTGTGCATCAAGCTTGAGAGCCCTGCCAACCTGTCCCGCCGCCGAGTGAGTTTCAAACGAGAACGCACCCTCCAAAACGCCGTCGTACCCGTGACCTGAAGAATCCGCGGCTTTTTTGCCGCCGGTCTCGTCGAATTTCCACCAGGCAATCAAATGCGAATCTGCATCGAGCTTGTGTGCCTGTTGCGACACAGACACCGATGGTTCATTACCCGATTGACCCGCAGCGTTCCAGAACGCAGCCGCTGCCAATGCGGCCAGTACGCCAATGTTCTTCAATGTCCACATAGACAAACCAAATCACTTGTTAGTGTCCGTTCCATTCAATCCAAAGCCACCGGCAGGTCGATGGTTTCTTGCTATCGGCATCCGCATGCCCCGCACAAAACAGGTTTTCTCGCGGCCAACCGCTCTGCAATCGCCTTCGATGTCGGCGTAACTGAAAGTCCTCCGAGCGCGGTACAACGCAACTCGCGTGGCATCTGGCCCCCGACCTGCCGCGCAGTTTCAATCACCTCGTCAAGGGGGATTACCGGATCATAGCCGGCCAGCGCCATGTTCGCGCAGGCCAGCGCGTGGCTGCCAGCCATCACGTTCTTTCCAAGACATGGAACCTCGACGCGATTTGCCACCGGATCGCAGATCAACCCGAGCACGCTCTGCAAAGCCAGTGAAGCTGCTGCCATCGACTGCGCAAGGCTGCCTCCGGCCATGTCCGTCAGAGCAGCAGCAGCCATACAGCCTGCAGAACCGCATTCGGCCTGGCACCCGCCCAACTCAGCCGCAAATGTCCAGCGCGCGGCAATGAAAATTCCAACCAGAGCCCCGGCCAACATGCCTTTCGCCATCTCCAACTCGCCAAGCCCCATTTCTTCCGCGGTCGCAATCACGACCCCCGGCAAAGCGGCGCACGCACCCGCCGTCGGGGCAGCCACAATTATCCCCATCGAACTTTTCACCTCCATCAGCGCGGTAATGTAAAGAACGGCGCGGTTGAGCACTCCACAGTCGATCAACCGCCCGGCCTTCATCAAATCGTGAAATCGACCGCTCTGATGACCAAGGATGCGGTCGTCGTAGTTCGTGCCGGCGATCCCATGGCTGATTGACCGACGCAGGATGCGAACCAGCGACAGCATCCGGTTGATCACCTCCGTCTCTGTTACCATGCCGCGGTTCATTTCGTATTCAACAGCGAGTTTCCAGGCCGGAGTGTTGCGTCCTGCGTCGTAACGCAGCATCTCCGCGCAGGTTGAAAAAGGCACAGACGCGCCCTTGTGGGACACAATTGGCACCACCGGCCCCATGCGTTTTACTGCCTGAATTTTGAACGCGCCGTCGAACCGGGCGAGAATCTCGTTGCTGACGAACTCACCAGCTTTGACCTCGACCATGTGATGTCCGGCAACCTCGTGTGCGAGTACTTCATTGGCATCCACGAGCGTGGCGAGTCGGTCCGCCAGTTCACGTCCGTTGCCATGCACCCAGAGCAGCGTTTCATAGCAATCGCCCGGCATGGACACGTCGAATTCGTCCACATTCAGGACCTTGATCATACCTCCGCCGAGAGCTATTGCGCGGAGAAAATGAACCTCGTGTCCGTTGCGTAATGTCAACCGATAGGTATTTGGATGCGGATCGCCAGTATCAACAGTTTCAATTCGAACTGACACGCCCGAGTCCCGCAGGATCTGCATCGCATTGGGCAGTCGCTCGTCGTCGGCTTCCCACCCCATCAACCCACCGGCCAGCCCCATGTCTGATCCCTGTGTATCGTGCGTGGTCGCCAGCGAACCGTTCCGGTCAAACTCGACAAGGACATCGTCAAATTCGCCGCCCATCAGATCACGCGCCAGCCGCCCGATTCTCAGCGCCGAGGCGCAATGCGAACTTGACGGACCACGCATCACAGGGCCGATAACATCATTGAATATGCTTACAAACATTTCATGCCACTGCGGATGTCGCTCGGTTTGCCACGATCAAACTGGCCAACCGGCGCCACCCACAAGTTTCTGGTCTTATTCGGTTCAGTTTACCTTCGCCACCGCAATTGTCTTGGCGAATTTTCACCATGAAAATGCGAAAGTCAGCACAATTCGGCGGTGATTATCCACACCTGGAGCCCCGCAATAGCTCGGAGCCGAGGGAGCAAATCACCAAACGCAACAGCATTGCAAAACACGAGCAATTGTTTAGTCTGACGAAATCGCTCTTGATCGTATGCCCATGAGCACAGTCGGCGCAAAAATACAGACAAACAGCGTGTCCGTGCCAGTGGATGTGCTGGCCGAGTTGTTTGACCACGCTCCCGATCTTGCCTTCTTTGTGAAGGACGACGCAGGACGGTACGTCGCTGTGAACGAATCGCTCGTCAAACGGCACGGTTACCGCCACAAATCAGATGTGCTGGGCCGTCGTCCATGCGACATCTGCCCGGGCGATTTCGGTCGCCTTCCAACCGAGCAGGATGCCCAGGTCTTGCGCACCGGAAAGCCGTTGATTGATCATCTCGAACAGCAATGGTACTTACCCCGAAGACCGGTCTGGTGCCTGACCACCAAACTCCCGCTCCGCGATCCGACGGGTAAGATCATCGGTTTGATCGGTATCTCGCGCGATGTGCGGGCACCTGTTGACCCGCGCCACATCCCCGCACAACTGGCTCTGGCACTGGAAAGTTTCGAGTCAAACCTCGCCGAGCCGGTCACACCTGCGATCCTCGCACAACGGGCCGGACTTACGCTGTCGAAATTCTCGCGACTCATTCGGCGGTTTTTTGATCTGACTCCGAATCAGTTTATAGCCTGGACAAGGCTGGTTGCTGCCGCGCGACTTTTACGCGAAACCGACATGGGAGTTTGCGAAATAGCCCACCAATGTGGATTTTACGACCACAGCGCCTTCACGCGCGCCTTTCACTCGGCAATGGGAACCACACCCACCGAGTATCGAAACGCAGTCCGCAAAACTCCCGGCAAATGAGCCCTCGAAATCTACGCCCAAAAGAAGCAGAGCGAGGTTCGGGGTCCATCGCCGGCCGACTAGTCTGTTTTGCGCTGGCCCGAACCTGACTGATTATGGTTAGAAATCGATCATGTTTGCGAAGATTTTCAGGCTGCCGGTTTGCTCAATTTGTCAGTATCTGCTTCTCTGCCAGCGAGTAGTGCAGTCACCACAGTGCAGCCTTTGGAGTATAATATTGGATAATCTGCTCAAAAATCGCAGATCAGCGCGTGGTTCGAGACTTTTGCCTTCGAACTGTTCGTTCACTGATCCACCTCGCAAATCCCCCCGTGGCCGACGAAGTCGCCCTTTTCAGCGCGGCGCGACAGAGTGCCACGCATGGAACAGACGCATTTATTTCGCCGCGATCATTCGGTTGCGGCTGCGCCGCGCTGAGAGTTGTGCACGTGAGCCGCTGGTGGACCGATTTTCGGGCGAAGCCATTGCAGCACGCTGCTCCTCAGCCTGCGTGCAGCGCCCGGCTGCCGCGGAAGCGGCCCGGTGGATCGCCAAGCATTTGCCGAAGAAGAAAGGTTGTCCATCGCGCGGTTCTTGACCGCCAAAGCATTTTCAATATGAGCATGTTCGACACATTCGGCAAGAGCGGCAGCACCGCCGGGCGCAAGGAGAATACACTCAAGAAGCTGGCCCGGATGAACGCGGCACTGCGGCACAAGGAACCAGACCGCGTGCCGATCAGCGATTTTTTCTGGGGCGGTTTCATCGAGCGCTGGCGCCGGGAACTCAGTCTGCCTGCAGACGCCAACCCCTATTACCACTACGATCTCGATTGGATCGTCACTGTGCCGAACATGGACCCTTGGATTCGCCCGTTCGAGACCCTCAAGGAGAATGCCGAGGAAGTGGTGGTGAAGACGGGATTCGGGGCCATTGTCCACAAACATTTCAAGTACCCCATGCCGGAAATGCACGCTTGGGAGACCGACACCTTCGAAAAACTGGAGACAGCCGTGTTTGACGACCCGCGCGATCCGCGGCGATTCTTTTCAGCCGGCGACAATCAGATCGCCGGGGTGGGGGACGGTTTCCAACGCAATTCGCCGCCGTGGATTGAGACGGTGAAATCGTTGCGACCGGATTTCCCCGTTTACGGCAGCATCATCGAGGTGAGCGAATGCCTGACCCGACTCATCGGCCAGCAGAAGGCCATGCTGTGGATGGCTCAATTTCCTGAACGCATGGGGGCCGTCATCAACCGCATTGGCGCCTACTACCTCGAAATGGCAAAGGCCGAGATGGAAGCCGGGGATGGCCTGCTGGACGGCTTCGTGATCTGGGGTGATGTGGCTTACAAGAAATGCACCTTCATGTCGCCGCGCTACTGGCGCGAGTATTACAAACCCTGGGTGGCACAAATCACCGCCGAGGCTCATGCCCATGGTCTGCCCGTGATCTACCACGGTTGCGGCAATGTAAAAGCCATCTTGCCCGATTACATCGAGATCGGCATTGACGCCTACAATCCACTTGAGGTGAAGGCTGGCATGGACGTAGTGGAACTGCGCCGGCAATACGGTCACCAGATCGGGTTCTGTGGCAACAGTGACATACAGGTCTGGGAAACCGGCGACCGCGACGCAATCCGGCGCGAAGTCTTGCGCAAGCTCAACGCGGCCAAGGGCGGCGGGATGATTTTCCAGTCGGATCACTCGGTCAGCAGCCAGGTGTCGGGCCAGACCTACGATTACATCGTAAAACTGGTGCGGGAATACGGCAGGTATCCGTTGCAACTGGCCGATTTGGACGAACCGCTGTGAGCCGGGCCGGCAAGGGAATCAAATACTATGAAACGCTACGGAATAGTGACCGGCCTCCGCGCCGAGAAGGTCCATGAATACAAGCAGCTCCACGCCGCCGTGTGGCTCGACGTGCTGAAAATGATCAAGCAGTGCCACATCCAGAACTACTCGATCTACTTGCGGCAGCTTGACGACGGGCAGTATTACCTGCAAATTTGGGGTTAGCACTTGATATTTAACATTCTCCCACTTCGCGCT
>Ga0209162_1001011_pt1 | contig 29191 bp, 23 predicted proteins | sample YNPNPMetaG_FD_187121 | JGI IMG/M metagenome (GOLD analysis project Ga0209162, IMG submission 187121) | Anoxygenic and chlorotrophic microbial mat microbial communities from Yellowstone National Park, USA - YNP NP MetaG (SPAdes) (version 2) ...
CCCGCAACACGCGGCCGCGGCGCCGACGACGCGCACCCACGCAGGTGGGTGCCGCGGCGCCACGCGCCCCTTAGCCGCGATTTCAATCGCCCGCAACACTTTGCCAGAGCGTTGGGCCCGTGATATACTTCACACCGGAAACGATTTTACCCCGTTTTTGAAGGAAGCCAGCCATGTCCAAGAGCCCCTTCGCCGTCCATGTCACTCCCGATTGGGAGGCCCTTGTCCGCTGCATCCGCCGCGAAGGCACGCCGCAGCGCGTCCACTACATCGAACTGTTTCTCGACGCCGAGGTCCAGGAGGCGATCTGCCGGCGCTACGACCTGCTCGCCGATCTCGACCCGGCCGACCCCTACTTCGACCTCAAACGCCAGGTGGCCATCCAGCGCTTCCTGGGCTACGACTACGTGCGCTGCGGCGTAGATAGCCTGGAAATGCCGTTGCGTCGGACGCAGATCGAAGATACGGCCGGGCTCCGCCGCGCCGGCGGCCGGGCCTACATGGAGGAACATCGCGGGCCCATCACCAACTGGGCCGAGTTCGAAGCTTATCCCTGGCCCGATCCGCACAAGGTCACCACGCGCAACCTGGAATGGTACGAAAAGAACCTGCCCGACGACATGTGTGTCATCGGCTCCGGCGGCTTTGCCCACTTCGCCGAGTATCTGACCTGGCTCATGGGCTATGAGACCCTTTGCTACGCGCTGTACGACCAGCGCGATCTGGTGGAGGCCATCAGCCGCAAGCTGATCGAGATGTACGACGTGATCGTCCGCCGCATCCTCGAGTTCGAGCGGGTGAAGATCATCTGGGGCAGCGACGACATGGGCTTCAAGACCGGCACGCTGATCAGCCCGAAAGACCTGCGCGCCTACGTGCTCCCCGGACACAAGCGGATGGCCGAATACGCGCATCGGGCCGGCCGGCCTTATCTGCTCCACTCGTGCGGCAACCTCACGGCCATCATGCCCGACCTGATCGAAGACGTTAAGATCGACGCCCGCCATTCGTTCGAGGACACCATCGAAACGGTGATCGAGGCCAAGCGCAAGTACGGCAACCGCATCGCCCTGCTCGGCGGCATTGACGTAGACTTCCTCTGCCGGGCCGACGAAGCGGCCGTTCGCCGTCGCGTGCGGGAGACGCTGGACGCCTGCATGCCGGGGGGCGGCTATTGCCTGGGCACCGGCAACAGCGTGGCCAACTACATCCCGCTCGACAACTACCTGGCGATGCTGGATGAGGGGCGGAGGTATTAGAGATCGGGTATCGGATATTGGCTGCTGCGTTTGACAGGCGGTAGCCTCCTCGCTTATACTAACCTGAGAATCGTCGTCACGTGCCAGGCATCTTGCAGAGTTCCTGGCACGTGAGCGTCGCTCATGTTCAGCGCGCGTTGTGCGCCGACCGGCGCATGAGCAACTGAACAATCAGACTGCAGGCGTCTGGTCGGCGCCGGACGCCTATCTCGCAAAGCCCGGATATACGACGTGCAACAAACGACCTCAACTTCGATCCCTGCCAGCACGGCCGGCGAACGTCGCGTCAAGCTCGTCCTGTTCATGGCCGTCGTCTTCTTCTATTGGATGTGCCTTTATGTCTACGTGCCGACCCTGCCGACTTACGCGCAGACGAAGACCGACAACCTGGCCCTGGTCGGCACGATCCTGGCCCAATACGGCCTGTGGCAGGCGATCGTGCGGCTGCCGATCGGCATCGCGTCCGACTGGATCGGCCGGCGCAAGCCGTTCATCCTGGCCGGGATGATGCTGGCGGCCGCCGGCGCATGGGCCATGGGCTCGGCCGGCGACGCGACCGGCGTGCTGATCGGTCGCGCGATCACCGGCTTGGCGGCCGGCACCTGGGTGCCGCTGGTGGTGGCGTTCAGCAGCCTCTTCCCGCCGGCCGAGGCCGTGCGCGCCAGCTCGCTGCTCACCCTTGTTGGTTCCATCGGCCGCGTCCTGGCGACCTCGAGCAACGGCCCGCTCAACAACCTGGGCGGCTATGGGTTGCCCTTCATGGTCGCGGCCGGCGTGGCCGGCGTGGCCCTGCTGGTGACGGTCGCCGTGCCCGAAAAGCCGTTGCCCGCCAAGCCACCCTCGCTCGACCGGCTGGCCCGCCTGGCCGGCCGCCGCGACGTCCTGCTGCCGTCCCTCCTCAGCGCGGTGGCGCAATACGTCGTGTGGGGCGTCTCGTTCGGCTTCCTGCCCATCCTGGCGAAACAGCTCGGCGCGAACGCGGTCATCTTGAGCCTCTTCACCACCGTCAACCTGCTCTGCTACATCGGCGGCAACCTGACTGCCACCGCGGCCGTCAAGCGCTTCGGCGCGCCGCGCATGGCCTACTTCAGCTTCACGCTGATGGCGCTCGGCACGGTCGGCGCGGCCCTGGCGCCCTCCCTGCCCGCGCTGATGGCCGCCCAGATCTGCCTGGGGATCGCCACCGGCGTCGGCTATCCCGTGCTGATGGGCATGAGCATCGTCTATGTGGCCGAACACGAACGGGCGACCGCCATGGGCCTGCATCAGGCCGTCTACGCGATCGGCATGTTCGCCGGGCCGTGGCTGAGCGGCATCCTGGCTCAGCTCATCGGCATCCGCCCCATGTTCGGCGTCACCGCATTCGCCGCGTTGCTGTTGGGCTTGTTGGGAACGGGCCAGTTCCGGCCCCGGATCGAGAACTAACCAGGATTGACCCGCAAAAGAGGAGTGTGCCATGCTCATCGTCCAGGTTCACGTCCACGTCAAACCCGAATACGTCGACGCGTTCATCGCAGCCACGGTCGAAAACGCGAAGCAGAGCGTACAGGAGCCCGGGATCGCCCGCTTCGACGTCATCCAACAGGCCGACGATCCGACCCGCTTCATCCTGGTCGAGGTGTACCGCACGGCCGACGACCCGGCCCGGCACAAGGAGACGGCGCATTACGCCAGGTGGCGCGACGCCGTCGCGCCGATGATGGCCGAGCCGCGCACCAGCGTCAAATACGTGAACGTCTTCCCCGAAGACGCCGGGTGGTAGTCCGATGCGCTTCGAATTTGCCACCGCCGGCCGCATCCTCTTCGGGCCGGGAACGCTGAAGGAGGCCGGCCCGGCCGCGGCCGGCATGGGCCGCCGCGCGCTGGTCGTGACGGGCCGTTCTTCCGACCGGGCCGGGCCGCTCCTGGCGGCTCTGGCCGCCGCGGGCGTAGCGCACATCGTCTTCCCCATCGCGGCCGAGCCGACCACCGACATGATCCGGGACGGCCATCGGCTGGCGCGGGCCGAGGCGTGCGATCTGGTGATCGGCTTCGGCGGCGGGAGCGCCATAGATGCGGCCAAGGCCATCGCCACGCTGGTCGCCAACGGCGGCGACCCGCTGGACTACATGGAGGGGATCGGCGCGGGCAAGCCATTGACGCGGCCGGCGCTGCCGATCATCGCCGTCCCCACCACCGCGGGCACGGGCGCAGAGGTCACGCGCAACGCGGTGATCGCCTCGCCGGAACATCGCGTCAAGGCCTCGTTGCGCAGCCCGCACATGTTGCCGCGGCTGGCGCTCGTGGACCCCGAGCTGACACACTCCCTGCCGCCGGAGGTCACCGCGGCCACCGGGTTAGACGCCCTGACGCAGCTCATCGAGCCGTTCGTCTCGCACCGGGCCAACCCGCTGACCGACGCGTTTTGCCGGGAGGGGATCGGCCGCGCGGCCCGCTCGCTGCGCCGCGCGTGGGCGCACGGCGACGATGCGGCCGCGCGCGAGGACATGGCGCTTGCCTCCCTGCTCGGCGGGCTGGCGCTGGCGAACGCCGGGCTGGGCGCGGTGCACGGCATCGCCGCGCCGCTGTGCGGCATGTTCCCCGCGCCGCACGGCGCGGCGTGTGCTGCGCTGTTGCCGCACGTGATGGCGGCCAACATCCGCGCTCTGCGGGCGCGGCAACCCGACCACCCGGCGCTTATCCGTTATGTCGAGCTCGCCCGACTGCTCACCGGTCGGTCCGACGCGACCGCCGACGACGGCGTCGGCTGGATCGCCGCGCTATGCCGAGACCTGGGGGTGCGCGGCCTGGCGGCCCACGGCGTCGCGCCGGCCGACTTCCCCGTGCTGGCCGCGAAGGCGATGCAGGCGTCCAGCATGAAGGCGAACCCGATCGCGTTGACAGAGGAAGAGTTGTGGGCCATACTGAAAGAGGCGCTATAGGTGATGTCCGACCATTTGTGGTAACTAGGATAGCCCCCTTGAGGGGGCTTGCGCTTTGTAGCCAGCTTGCGGCCCGCATGGGCTGCGTGCTTCAGCTCCTGGTGGGCCAGCATGACGAGACGGCTAACATGGTAATCTCACATTGTCGAGGTAGTGTATGACCGTGAGACCGATACCCTTGGTCAGTTGCGGGGCCTGCTCTTGCGAAATATCAGCTCGGTCACCCCATCCACCACGTATCCCGGAATCGCGCCCACCTGCTCGTACCCCAGCCGACGATAGAACGCCTGCGCCGCGCGGTTGAAGTCGGAGACCAACAGAAAGACATCGCGAGAGGTCGCGAACAGCGCGGCCTCGGCGTGCTCCATCAGCGCCCGGCCCACCCCGCGGCTGCGCGCCCACGGCTGCACGCCGATCAGCATGATGTAGCCGCTGCGCGCGAAGGCCCCACGCGCCACGTACCAGATGAACCCGGCGATCGCGGCGTCTTCCTCGGCCACGGCGATCGTCGCGTCCCCGGCCAGGCCGTCGGCCAGGCGTCGCGCGGCGCTCGCCTCGGTGACGCCGTAGCGCTGCCAGAGCGGATCGCCGGCCATCAACTGCGCCAGCGCGGGCACATCGGCAGGGGTCGCCGGCCGGATCTTCATCCGCGTTGCTCCGACAAGAGCGCCACGGCCAGGCGCACCGCGCCCTGCGCCGGCTCGACAACCGGCGTGACGGGATCGAGCGCCAGGTGGCGTTCGGCGGCCGCGGCCAGGAACGCCGCCCGCGCCTGGCGGCCGTGGACGACCACGCCGCCGGCGAGCGCAGTCGGAGTGGGCGCGGGCAACGCGAGGCGACGCACCACCGCTTCTACCGTGAGCGCCAGATCGCGGCCGGCCTGGCGCAAGATCTCCAGCGCCACACCGTCCCCGGCGGCCGCGGCCGCATCCACCAGCCGCGCCAGCGCCGCGATCTCGCTCGTATCGGCGCCCTGCCGATACACCCGGCCCACCAGATCGGTCGGCGAGGCCAATCCCCAGTGGGCCAACACGGCCTCGGTCAGCGCGGTGGCCGGGCCGCGGCCGTCGAACGCGGCCATCACCGCGCGCAACGCCGCCAGGCCGATGGCATAGCCGCTCCCCTCATCGCCCAGGATGTGGCCCCAGCCACCGGCACGCGCCATCGCTCCCGAGGGGTGACGGCCGAAGACGATGGAGCCGGTGCCGGAGATGAGCGCGACGCCCCAGCCGGCGGGCGTGCCGGCCGCCAGCACGATCTCCGCGTCGTTGGCGATGATGACCGCCGCGGCGCCGAACCGGCCGGCCGCCCACCCTTCGAACAGCGCCCGGTCTTCGGGCCGATCCACGCCCGCCAATCCCAGGCACACGGCCGCCACGGGGCCGGGAGTCATCCCCGCGTCGGCAAACGCGGCGGCAATGGCGGCATCGAGCGCGGCCCAGGCCGCCTCCGCGCCGATGTTCTGGTAGTTGGACGACCCCGCCGCTCCCCGCCCCATCACGCGGCCGGCCGCATCGGCCAACAGCGCCAGTGTCTTGCTCCCCCCGCCGTCCAGGCCAAGGAGCAACGTGGTCGAAGCAATAGAGTCGTGCATATGAGATGTAGGGTGTGAAACGTGAAACGTCAAACGTAAACACGTGAACACGTAAACACGTGAACACCTGCTCACGTGAACACCCGCGAGCCCGGCGTAATACTGCCCAACACGACCGCCCGCCGCGCGCCGGTGGCCGCGGGCAGGTTGCCGGGCCGGCCGTGCCAGGTCTCGTAGGCCAGGACGGCGAACGCGACCGCCTCTTTGGCATCGGCCGGCAAGCCCAGCTCGTCCGATGGGATGACGCGCGCGGTCGGCAGCTCCGCGCGCAGGAACGCCATCACCATCGGATTGCGGGCGCCGCCGCCGCTGACGATCACCTCGTCGGGGAGCCGCGGCAGGAAGTCGCGATACGCCTGGGCGATGGAACGCGCGGTGAACGCGGTCAGGGTCGCGACGATGTCGCACGGCGCCAGGCCGGCCGCCTCGGCCCGCTCCCACACGCGGGCGCCGAACTGCACGCCGAACAGCTCGCGGCCGGTGGTCTTCGGCGGCGGCTGCTTCAGATATGGCTCGGCCATCAGCCCGGCCAACAGCGCCTCGTCCACGCGGCCCTGCGCCGCCAGCGCGCCGTCCCGGTCATACGCCCACGCGCCGGCCGTGGCCCGGCCGGCCGCATAGTCAATCAGCATGTTGCCGGGGCCGGTATCGAATGCGATGACCTCGCCCTGCCCCCCTGGCCCCCGTCCTCCGCCCCCCTGACCCCCCAATGTTGGGGGGAACGGGGGGCTGTTGGGGGGAACGGGGGGCAAGGATGGGGGCAGGTACGTTACATTGGCGATCCCGCCGATGTTCTGCACCGCGCGCGCCAGGGTCGGATGGGCAAAAAGGAGCTGATCGAGATAAGGCACGAGGGGCGCGCCCTGGCCGCCGGCCGCCATGTCGCGCGTGCGGAAGTTGCTGATCGTCGTGATGCCGGTGAGCTCCGCGATGACGGCCGGCTCGCCCAGTTGCAGCGTGGACGCGTCGGGCCCGGCCGGGATGTGCCAGACTGTCTGGCCGTGGCTGCCGATCAGGTCCACCTGGTCGGGCCGCAAGCCGGCCGCGGCAATGGCCGCCAGCGCGGCCTCCGCGAAAGCGCGGCCCAGGCGGAAGTTCAGGCGACACAGGCGATCTACCGCACCGGTCTCCGGCCGAAACGCGGCGAAGATCTCGGCGCGCAGCTCCGGCGGGTGCGGGACGGCCACGTGCTTCAGCAACCTCCAGCCGAGCGCGGGCGGCGCGCCCCACAGCTCGACCACCGCGGCATCGGTCCCATCGGCCGAGGTCCCCGACATCAGGCCGACGACGATCATAGCGCCTCCACGATGGCGCGATGCAGCACCACCCGAAAGCCCAGGATGCCGGCCGCGTCCCGGCCATAGTAGACGCGGTTGGTGCAGACCGCCACGACCAGGTCTCGTTCGGGATCCATCCACAGCGACGTGCCGGTGAAGCCGGTGTGGCCGAACGCCCGCTGGCTGAACGGATGGCCGCTCGCCTCCGGGTCGGCCGACCAGAGCGCGAAGCCGAGCCCGCGCCGCGTGGCGCCGTCCTGCGCCTGGACGCGGGTCATCTCGGCGATGGTGGAGGGACGAAGGAGGGGAGGGCGTGAAGCGTCAAACGTCAAGAAGGAGTCGCCAAAGGCGGCCAGGTCGTGCGCGGTGGCGAAGAGGCCGGCATGACCCGCTATTCCGCCCAGGCCCGCGGCGTTCTCGTCGTGCACCTCGCCGATGAGGCGGCGACCGCGCCAGGCGCAGAATTCGGTGGGCGCGATGTTCAGGGATTGGGGGTTGGGGATTGGGGAGGGGGAACCCAGGTACCTGATGCCTGGCACCCCAAGCGGCGCCGTCACCCGCGATCGCACCGCCTCATCCAGGCGCGAGCCGGTCAACCGCTCGATCGCCATCCCCAACAGGATCAGGCCGATGTCGCTGTAGATCACGCGCGCGGCGATCGGATAGGAGAAGTAGGTGCTCAGCGCGGCGCGCCGCGCGGCCTCGGCGCTTCCCTCCCGATAAAACGGCCGCCACGCCGGCAGGCCCGATGTGTGCGTCAACAGATGGCGGAAGGTGACGCGGCCGGCATCCACGCTGGTCGTAGCGGGCGCCGCACCTTCGGCCCAGGCGACGGTCACCAGCTCGCCCGGCCGCAGCGGATCGTCATACGGCCGGATGGGCCGTTCGCCGCTGAATTCCGGCAACACGGTCGCCGCCGGTTGATCCAGCTCCACCCGGCCCCCCTCGACCAGCGTCATAAACGCGGTGACCACGAACAGCTTGGTCACCGACGCCAGGTCGAACAGCGTCTCGGTCGTGGTCGGCCGCGTCCGCGTCTCCTCGTCCAGCCAGCCGTAGGCGGCCGACCAGAGCACCTCGCCCCCCTGCCGCACCTCGACCTGCGCGGCCGGAAACACGCGGCCCAGCGCATCGCGCACGATGGCTTCGGCACAGGAAAAGTCGCGCTGCATGGGACTCCTTTGGGAGAGCGCCCTACGCCAGCGTCTTCGCCATCATCCAATACTCCCGGAACGGCTTGAAGCCGAACTTCGCGTAGAAGCCGATGATGCTGGTCCAATCAATCACGCAGCCGCGCACCCCGCGGTCGCGCATATGGCGCAGCGCGGCGTCCATCAGCGCCGCGCCGTAGCCCTGGCCGTGGCGGTCCCAGCTCACGCCGACCGAGCCGAGCTGGCCCCAGGGCCGGGGAAGGCCGTAAGGAAAGAAGCGATCGAGCGGCCGCACCGAATCCTCGAACGTGAGCTGGCAGAAGCCCTCGACCCCGCGCTCGCTCCACAGCAGCACGTAGTCGGAGATGCGGCCGCCTTCGGCCAGGTGACACTCGGCCTCGAAGCGCCAGCGGCCGGGGAACTCACGGCGGAGGAAGCTCAACAGCGCGTCCACGTCGCCCTCCTGGGCCGGCCGGCCGTGCACTCCGGTCGCTTTCAGCGCGGCCGGCGGCGTTATATAGTGCGCCAGGTCGTGCGCCACATCCCAGGCGCGCTCGTGGCCGGCCGAAGCCGCATAGCCGCGGCGGCCGAAGAAGGCCTCGGTTCCCAGTTGCACGGGCAACCCGGCCGCGAACGGATGGATGCTGCCGCCGAGCCGCGCGCGCCGACAGCCGCGCTCGACCAACCAGCCCTCGGCCCACGCCAGCAGCGCCGAGCCGATGCCGCGACGCTGGAAGTCGGGGTGCACGGCGATGGCGTCCAGCCAGCCGGCGTCGGCCGGCGAGACGCTGGGATCGTCGGGCATGTACGAGGCCAGCACAAAGCCGACCGGTCGGCCCCCTTCCAGCGCCAACATGCCCGCCTGCACCACCCCGGCCACCGGCGCCGTGTTATAGCGCATCGCCCGCTCGCTGATCGCCAGCTCCGCGCCGCACGCCGCGTTCCACAGCCCCGTCGCCGCCGCAACCTGCCCCGCATCAGCAAACACAAACGGCTGCAACTCCATATCCCCCTCCTCTGTCGGTGTTCACGTGCTCACGTGCTCACGTGCTCACGTGCTCACGTTTTACGTTTCACGTTTTACGTTTCACGTTTCACGTTTCACCTCCTCCGCCGCGCGGCGGAACTCGCTCATCTCCACCACGCGACGGGTGAGCCGCGACTCCTCGGCCGCGAACGCCATCAGGTGGCTCTCCAGCGAGGCGCGGCCGCTGGTGAGCGGCGCTTCTTCTCCGCGCAGCGCGCGCAGGAAGCTGCGCACCACCCCGAAGTCGCCGCCGCCGTGGCCGCTCGCGGCCGCCGGGATCTCGACCTGCTCGGTGCGGTTGGTCACGTGATCGTGGATCTCCAGCCAGCCGTTGTGATAGTCGAACTTGCCTCGCAGGGTGGCGCGCGTGCCGTCGTAGCGCATCGTGCGCGACTCCTCGTAGGAATGGCCGTGCATGAAGAGCACCACCGTCGTGCCGCCGGGGAACTCCATGTTCACCGTCTGCGTATCCACCACATCGTTGTCGCAATGATACACGCACCGGCCATACGGCCCGGTCTCCAGCGCGCGCCGCCGCGCCTCCAGGCTGGTATCCTCGCTGATGACCGAGATCGGCCAGCCGGTGTAGTTCGGGATCAGGTAGATGCGCCGCGCGTCCCAGGGGCATTGCTCCGCGACGGGACAGCCGTCGGTGCAGCGCAACGGCGCGCCGGGGGGCGCGTTCTCGGGCCGGTAGTGGATGAGCGAGCCGAACGATTGCAGCCGCTCGACTTCGCGGCCCAGGTTCCAGTACAGGATGTCCATGTCATGGCAACACTTCGCCAGGATCATCGGGCTGGAAGTGGCGAAGTTGCGCCAGTTGCCGCGCACGAAGCTGTGCGCCATGTGCCAGTAGACGACGTTCTCGCGATGCTCCACCGTGACGATCTCGCCGAGCCGGCCCGACGCCAGGACCTCGTGCAACGTGGCGAAGAACGGCGTGTAGCGCAACACATGGCACACCTGGAGCAGCCGGCCCTTCCGCTCGGCCGTCTGCACCAGCTCGACGACGTGGTTCAGCCGCTCGGCCATCGGCTTCTCCAGCAGCACGTCGTAGCCGGCCTCCAGTGCGGCCATGGTCGAGGGATAATGCGTCTGATCCTGGGTCATGTTGAACAGCGCGTCGGCGATCCGTCCTTTGGCAAGCAGATCTTCCCAGGTGGCGAACTGCCGCTCGGCCGGAATGCCGTGCGCGCGGGCGAAGCGCTCGCGGCGGGCCTCGTTGGGCTCGGCCACGGCCACGAACTTCAACTCATCGGGATATTGCAGCGCGTACGGCCCGTAGCTAAAATAGCCGCGCGAACCGGCGCCCAACAGAACAGCAGTGATCGGTTTGGTCATGATTTGTGCTCCAGAAACGTCTATTTGCGCCCACCAATACAAAACGAAATTTATTTCGTCTTGCCTTGTAAGGCGAAATTTATTTCGCCTTACAGGGAGGGCGAAATAAATTTCGCCTTACAAGGAAACAAACGGCGCTCAGCGCCGCGGTGATGGCGAACGCCGTCCACATGAATTGAAAGCCGCGCCACTGGACGAACGTCCCGCCCAGGTACAATCCCACCAGTTGGCCGGCGGCCGAAACGGTGTTGAACAGGCCGCTGTTAGCCCCGCGCGTGTCCTCGCCGCCGAACTCCACCGCAAACGTCATGGCGTTCGCCGTGTAGCTGCCGAAGGTGATCCCGCGCGCCACCTGGACGACGAGCAACGTCGCCAGCGCGCCGGCCAACAGCAGATAGCCGAGCATCACCAGGCCGGCGCCGAATCCGCCGGCCGCCAACAATGCGGCCCGGCCGAACACATCCGAAAGCCGCCCCGACAGGAGCATCGCCGGCGCCTCGATCAGCCCGGCCAACCCCCACAGGCTGCTGATCGCGGTCTTGGCGTAGCCGAGCGATGCCATGTAGTTCGGCCACATCGAAGCCTGGCCGTTCCACGTCATCTGCCAGAGAAAGACGCCGGCCAGAAAGGACAACGGAAGGCCCGGCCGCAGGAGCAAGGCGGGAACGCGCCAGGGGAAAGCCGATGTGCGGAGAACCGACGGCCGGCCCGGGCGGATCGCTTCCCCGCGCACGGGACCGGCCGCCGGCTTCTCGTGCAAGAACAGGGCGATCAGCGCGGCCAGTGCATACAGGGCCGCGGCCGCCAGGAAAGGCACGCGCAGCGATGCGGCGTCGGCCAGCCGGCCGCCGATCAGCGCGCCGCCGGCGAACGCCAGCGAGCCGGCCCCGCGATAGAGGCCCATGCGTTGGCCGCGGCCGCCGCTCTTCGCCAGCAGATCGCCCATCAGCGCCAGGCTGGCCGTGGCGTAGGCCGCCAACAGGCCGGCCTCGCCGAGGCGCACGGCCCACGCCGCCTCGAAGGAGAGCGCCCGGCTCAACAAAAAGTAGGCTACCGCGCCGCCCGCCAGGCCGCCCACCACCAACGGCTTGCGTCGGCCCAGGCGATCGGAGAGGCGGCCCCATCCGTAGCTGCTCGCCAACGTGACCGCCGCCGTGGTCGCCAGGATAAGCGCGATCCGGCCGTAGTCGGCACCCAACGACTGCAGATAGAGGGTCAACAGCGGCCCGCTGACGCCGATCGCGGCGTAGACCAGGACGATGATGACCGTCAGGAGAACAATGCTGTTCAAAGGCGATGCTCGAAAAGTTTCGGCTTGCGGCGCTCTGGCGCCGCTTTGGCTTGCGCCAGGCGGGCCGCCCTACGCCAGGTAGTCTTCCCGCATCTTTTCCAGGCGCGCCACGCTGTCGCGGAAGCCGCCCGGCCGGCTGCGCGCATGCCACAGCTCGCGATACTCGGCGATCAGCCGCCGGGCATCGTTGGCGAGGGCCGTGCGCAGCTCGGCGTTCTCCTTCCCGTCCGCCTTGCCCAACATCCAAAGCCCGCGATGGACGCCGTGGCGCAACATCCGGGACGCCCAGGCGAACTCTCGCCGGATCAGGTCGGCGTCGGGCCGCCGCGACGCCATGTGGGACATACGGGTCTCGATCGAGACGATCTCGTCGTCGGCCGCCAGAAGCCCCTCGGCCGTCAGATCGGGGAAGCGCTGCCGATTGGCGATGAACTGCGCGTAGGTGAGCTGCAACAGCCGCGCCAGGATCGTCGCATTGTGCACCTCGGCCCCTACGTACAGATAGGCGTTGCCCAGGTCATAGGCAATGCGCCCCGTCACGCCGGTCGGGTCCGCGAACGCGTAGACGCTGATCGCCAGCGCCATGTCGAGGTCGAGGTTCTCATCACATGCCCAGGAAACGCCCGCGCCGTAGGCAAAGCCCAGATAGCTCACCGGCAACGGCTGCCAGTGGCCGGCATCGCCCCAATCGGTGTTGAGATAGCCGATCGCGCCGTGCTTGAGGCCATTGATCGCCGCGTTGCGCAGATTGGCGAGCGCGCTATCCGTGCGGCCGGCGATGGTGTTCCAGGTGCCGGTGCCGGGACAGACGTAGAACGGCACGCCCGACGCCGCAAAGCGCGCGCCGTGCTCGTCGAACGGATGGTCGGGCTGATAGCCCCACTCCAGGGCGATCACATCGCGCGGCAGCTCAGGCACCAGCTCGGGGTGCTCCATGATGATGTCGCCCCAGAACTGCATGGTGCGACCGCGCGCTTTGACCTCGCGGTAGATCTTCAGGAGGAAATCCAGATAGACCCGGCCCGCGCCGAGCTTTTCCACCGCTTCCCGCGAGCGCCCCTGGCCCAGATCAATCGTCTCGTCGCACCCCACGTTGAACTGCCGGCTGGAGAAGTGCGGCAACAGCTCATCGTACAGGCTGCGCACCAGCTCGATGCTCCCGGGATCGAGCGGGCAGAGGCTGAGCGGGACGTCATAATGCCCCCAGCGCGTGTCGCAGCCGTCGGGCGCCTCGGCCAGGTGCCGATAGCGATCGTGGATCAACCAGCGGGTCATATGGCCGAACGAGTTCTGATTCGGCACCAGCTCGATGAAGCGCTCCCGACAATACGCGTCGAGCGCCAGGATCTCCTCGCCCGTGAACGGCGACGCCTCGGCCCATACCTCCGGGTGGTTGCGATAGGCAAAGGTATGCTCGGTGTACAACTGGAGCTGGTTGATCTTCCAGGAGGCCAACAGATCGACCAGATCCAACAGGGTTTGCATCGTCGGCACCCGATCTCGACTGACATCGAGCATGACCCCGCGATTGGGGAAATCGGGCCAATCCGAGATGCGCAGGGCGGGGAGCCAGGGAGGGGTGGCCGCGACCTGGGCTTCGCTCGCGCTGGGCCAGCCCAACGGCCAGCCGGGCCAATCCGACGCGCGGCGCCGCGCCGACGGCACTTCGCGTTTGCTGGCCGGCTCCAGGAGCTGGATCAATGTGCACACGGCGTAGAAGATGCCGGCCGGCGTGCTGGCCACCGCGTGGATGTTTTCGGGGGTGATGGTCAGCTCGTAGCCTTGTGGGTGGCGCGTGCCCGATTCGACGACGCTCAAAGTCGCGCCGATCTGCTCGTGAGGCACCGTGTTGCCGGCGACGATCTCCCAGCGGACGCCGGCCTTTTCCTGAAGGGCCGCCTGCAGGCGAAGCGCGCTGAAACGCAAAGCGGCCGGTTCGGGGCCGTCCAGGACGATCAGGCGCGCAGGCGCCACCGGCAAATAACCGCCCGTGATCGTCACGCGTCGCGGTTGGGGGAGCAACAAGAGATCAGGCATGGAGAACCTCGGAAAGAAGGAACCCGGTACAGGGTAGGGGCGCACGGTGTACGCCCTGCGGCCGTACGCCCCTACGATCATCCCGGCGCTGATGCCCCGCGGCCGGGGCGGGCCGCAGCGCATCAGGCCGGTCGAGCCGCTATCACTTCGGCTTGATGCGGCCGTCGAAGATCATGACCACGATCGGGTTGTCGCCGTACAGCGCGTTCTTCCAGATCGGATCGGTATCGGCCGGCGCGTCGGCCAGGCGCTTGTTCAGCAGCGGGCTGTTGCCGTAGCGCTCCCACAGCGGGACGATCGGCAGCAGTTGGTTGAAGACGGCCGCCGCAGTGGCCACCTTCTCCTTCTGCGCGTTCACGTCCAACCCTTCGGCCGCCTGCACCACGATCTTCTCCAGGTCCACTTCCTTGCCGTCAATCGTCTGCTTCATCGGGAAGTTCATGCCCTTGCCCTGAGTGGAGCCGACGTAGTTGTGGGTGAAGAGGTCCTGGACGAACGCGAAGTGCGGATGCGGGTTGCCCGCGCCCCAGGCGCGGATCGCCATCTGGAACTTGCCCTGGTTGACGTCGGTCGGATGCTGCTGGAAGTTGACCCCGCGCACGGTCGTCTTGATGCCGAACTTGTTGAGCTGCTCGGCCAGGTTCTCGGCCGCAGCCGACCAGTCGGCGAACTCGGCCGGCACGCTGAGCTCGAACTCCAGCTTCTTGCCCTTGTCATCCAGCCAGATGCCGTCGCTGCCCTTCTTGAACCCGATCTTGGTGAGGATCTCCTCGGCCTTCTTCGGGTTGTAGTCGTAGACGATCAGCTTGTCTATCTGCTCCTTGGAGAGCCACAGGTTCAGCATGTTGTCGCTGAAGCCGGTCAGGTACTTCGGCGCCTTGCCCGACTCGCCCAGCGACACCTTGCCGTTCTCGTCGCGGTTGACCGCATACGCCACGGCCTGGCGGAACTCGGGCCGGCTGAACGGATAGATGTCCTGGTTGAAGTAGATGGCCGGGCCAGAGTAGGTGGGCGCGCGGGTGATGCGGATGCCCATGTCCTTGTACTGCTTCTCGGTGGCGGTGGGGAAGCCATGCGTGGCATAGTCCACGTCGCCGGCCAACACCAACGGGGTCACCACCGGGGTCTCGCCGTTGTAGAGCACCACCTTGTCGAAGGCGATCTTGTCGGCCAGGTAGCCCTTCGGGTTCTTCACCAGGGTGAGCTGCGCCTCGGTGATGGACTTCAGGTCCAGGTCGAAGGGGCCGTTGACGATCAGCTTCTCGGGCCGCAGCTCGGTCGCCTTCTGCACCAGCGCCTTCCACTCGTCGCTGTCGGCGCCCTTCTTGGCCTCGACCAGCTTGGCCACCTCGTCGGCGATCGCGCCATAGGTGGCGGCCGAGCGATAGTGCTCCAACAGCACGTAGCGTTCGACGACGGTGGAGGGGGTGCTCATGTGGAATTCGACCGTGTAGTCGTCGGTGGCCTTGACGGTATCCACGTACTTGAAGACGGTCCACTTGAACAGGCGGCCCATGTTAAAGGTGGCCACCACGTCCTTGGCGGTGAAATCCTTGCCGTCGGACCACTTCAGGCCCTTGCGGACGTTGAGGACGAACTTGTCGGGCGGCTGGAAGGCCCACTTCTCGGCGGCCAGCGGCAGCCACTTGCCCTCGCCCCAGTAGTAGCGGGCGCCGGGCAGCTCCAGCAGGTCCCAGTAGATGGCGATGCCGTTCGGGATGCCGGCCGTCACAAAGGAGTTGAGATGGCCCTTCGGCGGCACCTCATACGGGAACGCGCCGTGATACTCCTTGGGGGCCGCCGCCTTGGTCGGCTCAGGAGCCTTGGTCGGTTCCGGAGCCTTCGTCGGCGCCGGGGCCTTCGTCGGCTCAGGAGCCTTGGTCGGTTCCGGGGCCTTCGTCGGCTCGGCCTTGGCGGGCGCGGCCGGCGCAGGCGCCGGAGTCGCAGCCGGAGCGCAGGCGGTGAGCACGAAGGTCACCACCAGCGCCAGTGCCAACAGACGATACAGCTTAGACATGGCTTTCCTCCTTAGAAAGATGGGTCAAATTGGCGAAAATACACCGATGCAAACCGACGGTCAAATGCCTCATCGTTCCCTGCAATCACCTCCTTTCGTGTGTTCAGCCGACGCCCTGCTTCAGCCGCTCCATCAGCTCGCGGGCCTTGGCGGGCGTATCGGCCTCGACGAAGAGACGCAACACGGGCTCGGTGCCCGAGAAACGCACCAGGGCCCAGTTGTCGTTCGCCAGATAGAACTTGGTGCCGTCCATCTGGGAGATGCGCACGATCGGCTCGTCGCCGATCCGCTCGGAGAACAGCGCGGCCAGGCGCTTCGGCACGGCCACGCGCATCTCGGGGGTGGCCGGCAAGGCCTCCTCGAGCGTGTACAACCGGCCGGTGATGCCGTAGATCCGTTCGAGCAACGCCGAGATGTGCTCGCCGGTCTTCGCCAGCATCTCCACGATCAGCGCGGCGGCAAAGATGCCGTCTTTCCCCAGGATGTGGCCGCGCAACGTCAGGCCGCCGGAAGATTCGCCGCCCAACAGGGCCTGGTGGGCCACCATGCCGGCCGCGATGTGCTTGAAGCCGACGGGCACCTCCACGCATTTCTCGCCGAAGTGCCGCGCCAGGCGATCCAGCAGGTGGGTGGTGGCCAGGTTGCGCACCACGCCCCCGCGCTCCCCGCGCACCTCGTGCGCGTACCAGTAGACCAACAACAGGATGTCGTTGACCGTGACGTAGCGCCCCTGCTCATCCAGGATGGCGATCCGGTCGGCGTCGCCGTCGGTCGCCAGGCCCAGATCGTACCGCCCCTCCACGACCTGCGTCTGCAAGAGGCGCAGCGCGTCCAGGTTGGGCGCGGGCGAACGGCCGCCGAAGAGCGGATCGTGCCGCTCGTGGATGAACGTGACGCGACAGCGCGCCTCGGTCAAAACGATCCCCAAGGTGAGCTGGCTCACCCCGTACATCGGGTCCACCACCACCCGCAGGCCGGCCTCGCGGATCGCGGCCAGATCAATCAGCCGTTCGACCGCGTCCACGTAGTCGTTGGTGAAGTCGCGGCGTTTCACCACGCCGGCCGCCAACGCCAGATCGAGCTCCAGCTTGACCACGTCGGCCGGCGTCAGCCGGTTCGCCTCGGCCTCGATCGCGCGCGTCTCGTCATCGAGCAGCAGGCTGCCGTCGCCGCGAAACACCTTCAGGCCGTTCCATTCCGGCGGATTGTGGCTTGCCGTGAACGCCAGGCCATATGCCGCATTCAGGCGGGCCGTCGCGTAAGTGATCAACGGCGTGGGCGCCTCTTCGGGCAACAGGATCACCGGAATGTTGTTGCCGGCGAACACCTCGGCCGCGGCCTCGGCCGCCTGCCGGGACAGGAAACGCCGATCGAAGCCGATCAGCACCCCGCGGCCCTCTTCCGCGCGACGGGTGACGGCATTGGCGAGCGCCTGCGTCAACCGGCGCACGTTGTGCAGCGTGAACCCCTCGCCGATCACCGCCCGCCAGCCGCCCGTGCCGAAGGCGATCTGGTTCTCCTCCTCGTGGCGCCGCGGCCGGAAGAGCCGCTTCTGGAGGATGAACTCGGCCTGCGCCAGGTCTTCGGCGGTGTTGATCCCCTGTACCTCGTCCTGATCGTAGATCCGATAGCTCTCCACCTCCAGCCCCGAGCGGATGAGCTGATGCACGCAGTCGGTCAGGCGATATTCGCCGTCGGGGCCGGGGCTCAACCGGCCGAGCGCCGGGAAGAGCGCCTCCGCGCGCACCACGTACGCGCCGGCATTCAGCTCGCGGATCTGGCGCACCCGGGGCGACGCATCGGCCTCTTCGATGATGTCCACGATCTGGCCGTCCGCGCCGCGGATGATGCGGCCATAGGGCAACGGCCGATCTACGACCGCGGTGAGCAGGGTCAGGTCGGCCCCGCGCAACCGATGGCGATTGAGCAGGCCCCGGATCGAGGTCGGCCGGAAGAGCGGCGTGTCGCCGTACAGGATCAGCAGATCCCCGCGATAATCGGCCAGGAACGGCTGCACCTGCATGACGGCGTGGGCCGTGCCGAGCGCCTGCGCCTGCACCACGTAGCAATAATCGCCGGCCAGTTGCTGCGCGATCTCATCCCTGTGTGGGCCGACCACGATGTAGAGATCGTCGGGTCGCACGACCTGCAACGCGTTGCGCACAACGTAGTCCAGCACGATCCGCTCGCCGAGCCGCTCCAGCACGAGCGGCCGGCCGGCCGGCCCCACCGTTTCGCACCCGGCGGCCAGGATCACCGCCTTGAGCAATCCAGATTCTAAGCTCATACCCACCGCATTACCGGTGAAGCGAGGCATATCACGGACAAGATCACGCGTACACTAATCGCCCACGCGGTTCAGGTATAGTACGTCCCAATTCCTGAGCCGTTTCGATCCACTCACGAATGACCCTTTCGGCATTGCTTACAGCTTCCTGATATGTACTCCCGTCGGCCATACATCCAGGTAGTTCTGGGACTTCTACGATATATGCCTGGTCGGCATCGCTCCAATAAATGATGAGTTCATATCGAATCATCTTCACTGAAAGGGATATTGGCATCTGCTGTACCATGCAAAACACGGGCCAATATCTTATCGTGTCGGACCATCACCCATCTCTTGATCTTCTTCTGTTCGGGATGACCGATGCACGATAACGCCGCCGATCCGGGCCAAGAGCGCCACGATGCCCAACATCGCCAGACCGATCCCGATCGTCAAGACCGACACTACGAATTCGGCGCTGTTCGGCGCCACGACGAACAGCATCAGGCCGGCCGCCACGATCAGAAACAATGCGATGCGCGTGGCCGCCAGGCCGACCTCGGGGCTCATGCCACACCTGCCTCGCGGGCCACCACGTGGCACGCGATCTCCACGCCGTTGCCGATGTCCACCAGTTGCGGCACCTGTCGGTCGCACAACCCCGACTCGAAGAGCGGACAGCGCGGATGGAACGAGCAGCCGGTCGGAATGTTCAACAGGCTGGGCACGTCCATGCTGCGCAGTTGCACGCGCTCCTTCTCGCGCGTGGCCACCGGATCGGCCTCGGGGATGGCCGAGAGGAGCGCCTTCGTGTACGGGTGCTGCGGGAAGCGGATCAGCCGCGGGGTGGGGCCCACCTCCACCACCCGGCCCAGGTACATCACCGCGATGCGGCCATCCCACGCGAAGAACTTCGCCACCGCCAGGTCGTGGGTGATGAACAGATAGGTCATCCCCAGGTCCTCGCGGAAACGGCTCAACATCTTCAAGAGGCCCACGCGGATCGAGACATCCAACATCGAGACCGCCTCATCGGCCATGATGAAGCTGGGATTGACCGTGAGGGCGCGGGCCACCGACACGCGCTGGCGCTGGCCGCCGCTGAGCTGATGCGGGTATTTGTCCAGATAGTCTTCGGGCGGCGTCATGTCCACTCGCTGGAGGAACTCGGCCGCCAGCTTGCGCGCCTCGAGCCGCGAACGGGCAAAGCCGTGGCGCAGGAGCGGCGCGCTGATGATGTCCACGACCGATTGCGTCGGGTTGAGAGACGAGTAAGGATCCTGATGGATGATCTGCACGGCCTGCCGATACTTGCGGAAGTCGGCCGCGTTCATCTTCCAGATGTCCTGGCCGCGAAAGCGCACCTCGCCGGCCGTCGGCCGCAACAGGCCCACGGCCATCTTGCCGGTGGTCGTCTTGCCGCAACCGCTCTCGCCGACCAGGCACACGACCTCTCCCTCGTTGATCCGCAACGTCACGTCGTCCACCGCCCGCACGACCGCGCGGCCGACCTTGAACGAACGCTCCAGGTTCACCAGTTCCATCATCACTGCCATCGTCGCTACTCCTGCGCCGCCAGGATCAACCGGCTGCCGTGATCGGCCACCACGGCCTGCCAGTTCCAACACGCGACCTGATGATTGAGGCCCACCGTCTCCAGTTGGGGCTGTTCGGTGCGGCAACGTTCGGTGGCGTAGGGACAGCGCGGGTTGAACGCGCAACCCCTGGGCGGATCGATCAGGTCCGGCGGAGTGCCGGGGATCGAGATCAGATCGCGACGCTCACCGGAAAGGGTCGGCACGGCGCGGATCAGGCCGATGGTGTACGGATGATACGGATGATAGTAAGTGTCGTACACGTCGGCCATTTCGACCAGGGTGCCGGCGTACATCGTGCCTACCCGGTCGGCCAGCTCGGCCGCCAGCGACAGGTCGTGGGAGATCAGGATCAGCGAGAAATCGAGCTGGTTGCGCAGGTTGCGCAACACGTCGATCACCGAGCGCTGGGTCAGGATGTCCAGCGCGGTGGTGGGTTCGTCCAGGATGATGAGCTGCGGATCGAGCAACAGGCCCAACGCCAGCAGGACGCGCTGCCGCATCCCGCCGCTCAGCTCGTGCGGATAAGCGTTCATGACCCGATCCGATTCCAGAGAGACGAGCTGGAAGAGATCGAGCATGCGCTCGCGCACGCGCTGCTGGTTGGGCTCGCCGTGGGCGCGGGCCGTATCGAAGACCTGATCCCGGATGCGCAATACCGGATTGAACGCATTTTGCGCGCCCTGAAAGATCATGGCGCACTCCTTCCAGCGGAAGGAGCGCAACGCCTCGTTGTCCATCTCCAGGACCGACGTGCGCATGTTGTTGCGGCTATAGATGATCGAGCCCCGCTCGATGCGGGCCGTCTTGGGCAACAGGCGGATCAGACCGAGGCCCAGCGTGGTCTTGCCGCAGCCGCTCTCGCCGATGAAGGCCAGCGTCTCGCCCAGGCGCAGGTCGAAGCTGACGCCGCGCACCGCTTTGACCGTGCCGCGGCGCGCCTGATAGGAGATCCACAGATCGCTCACCGCGAGGGTGACTTCTTCTTTGATATGCGTGCTTTGCAGAGGTTTGGTTGGCTGCATCTCCACGATCTCCCGCGGCTCAGGATCTCATACGCCGGTGCGCAACCGGGGGTTGAACATCTCTTCCAGCGAGCGCGAGGCGAAGACCAGCGAGAGCTGGAACAGCGCGATGGCCAGGACCGGCGAGAGGATGTAGGGCAACGCCTTCGGGTAGAAGATGGCGCCCTTCGTCCAGGCCAGTTGCAGCATCACGCCCCAATTGCTGCCCGAAAGCGGGACCAGGCCGAGGAACACCAGGCCCACCTGGGCATACACCGCGCCCGTCATGGCGAAGATCAGGCTTACGGCCAGATAGCTGGCCATGTTCGGCATGATCTCCCGCAGGATGATGTGGCCCGTGCCCAGGTCGAGCGCGCGGGCGGCTTCCACGAAATCGCGCTCGCGCAAGGAAAGGACCTGGGCGCGAATGGCGCGCGACAGGCTGGGCCACGAGAGGACGCCCAGGATGGCCGCCAGGATCAGCACGTTGTTGAAGCGCAACAGGCCGGCCAACACGATGAGCAGCGGAAACTGCGGGATCGTCAGGATCACGTCGGCCACGCCCATGATGGCGCTGTCCACCTTGCCGCCGATCAACGCGCTCAGCGAGCCCATGAGCACCGCGATCGCCGTCGAGATGGCGCCGGCCAGGAACGCCACGGTCAACACATCGCGGCCGCCGTGCACCACGTGGGTCAACACATCGCGGCCGGAGAAATCGGTGCCCAGCGGGTGCCGCCAGGAGATCGGCGCATAGATCTCATCCAGCTTGGTGGTGCGATCCAGCGGCACCACATACGGTCCGACGAAAGAGAGCAGAATGAAGAAGATCACGAACAGGAAGCCGACGAAGCCCACCTTGTTGTGCGTCAACAGCCGCAGGGTGGTCTTGACGTTGTGCCAGAATGCGGCCATCTCACTTTCCTCCTGCCACGCGCACGCGCGGATCGAGCCGGCTGTACAGGAACTCGGCCAACAGATTCGCCAGGATGACGGTAAAGGTGATGATCAGAAAGATGCCCTGCATCACCGGATAGTCGCGGCTGGTGATGCTGTTCAACAGGAGCTGGCCGACCCCCTGGTAGACGAAGATGAACTCGATCAGGGTCGAGCCGCCGACGATGAAGCCGACGCTGATCGCCAGCGAGGTGAAGAGCGGCAACGACGCGTTGCGGCCCACGTAGCCGGTCATGATCCGTCCCTCGGAGAGGCCGCGCGCCTTGGCCACCGTCACGTAGTCCTCGCCCAGGGTGGCGATGGTGCTGCTCTTCATCGCCAGGGTCCACCCGCCGACGGTGGTCAGGATATAGGTGGCGATGGGCAGGGCCGCATGGAAGAAGATGTCTTTGATGAACTCGAGCGTAAAGCCGGGCGTCATGCCGGGCGACATCGAGCCGCGCATCTGGGTGATGGGCAACAGCTTCCACTGCACGCCCAGGAGCACGACCAGCATGATGCCCACCAGATAGTTGGGGATGGACGAGAAGATCGAGGAAAGGGTTGTGATCACGTGATCGCCCACCGATTCGCGGCGATAGGCCGAATACATGCCCAGGAGCATGCCCAGCGTAAAGCTGATCAACAAGGAGACGCCGACGCTGAAGAGCGTCCAGGGCAGGAATTGCGCGATCATGGCATTGACCGGGGTGCCCTTGGAACGGAAGGAGGTGCCCAGATTGCCCTGTACCAGCCCCTTCATATACTGGAAGTACTGCTGGCTCAACGGCGCATTGAGATCGATCGCCAACAGGGCCGCGGCCTGGTTGCGCGCTTCGTCGGCCGACATGCCGTATTGCGTGATCAGCTCGTTGATGTATACCTCGACCGGGTTGGTCGGCATCAGACGGATCAAGAAGAAGGTGAGTGTCACGACGATGAAGATCTTGACGAAGGCCACGACGAAGCGTCGCAGGACGTAATTGCGCGCCACCCGCCTGATCAGGTTGCCCACGGAGACGCCGGCCCCGGCGGCCGGCGCGCGGGCTTCGGTGATGGTGGTAGTCACGACGAACCTCCCTCCAAGAGCATTTCAGGCTCATAGGCGGTCTGCGACCGCCGTCTCCCCGGATTATTGAGAGGATCTACGATGGCTATTATACCACAAAAAGAAGGGAAAAAACTCCCGCCCCGAGAAATTCATGCGACATCCTGGCCGGCCTGCAAGACCGACCGGAACTTGTAGCGATCACCCCGATAGACCGACAAGACGTACTCGACGGGCAACGCGTCGGCCAACGTGAGGCGCTGCATGCGCAGCACCGCCGCGGGCGGTATCAGCTCCAACAGCTCCAGCTCGCGGGCGGTGGCCAGGCCCGCCTCGATGGTCTGTTCGGCCTGGGTCAACCGCAGGCCGTACTCGTTTTCCAGCACGCTGTACAACGACTCGACCGAGAAGTCGTGGTCGAGCAGGTTCGGGCACAGGCTCAGGGGCAGATAGGCGGTCTCGATGGCCAGCGGCAAGCCATCGGCCAGGCGCAGGCGGCTCAAGCAGGACACCCGATCAACGCCCGGCGTCAGGCGCAGCCGGTCGGCGACCTCGACCGGCGGCACGATCACCTTCGCCTCCAGCACCCGACTGGTCGGATGGCCTCCGCGCGCCCGCACATCTTTCGAGAAGCCGGTCAAGGTCCGCAACTGCTGGTCAATCTTCGGTTCCGCAACAAAGGTCCCCTTGCCGATGCGCGTGTACACGATGCCATCGCGCGCCAGCTCCAACAGCGCCTGGCGGGCCGTCATCCGACTGACGCCGTAGTGCTGCGAAAGCTCGCGCTCCGACGGCAGCCGCTGATGCACGCCGTAGCGACCTGCGCGGATATCGGCGACCAGAGAATCCTTGAGCTGAAGATACAACGGATCGGGCGCTTCCGGCCGTAATTGCATGGGAGCCACCTGCTACGAACCGGTATAGACCAGTAATGAGAGTTTAGCACAAGGGTAGCTGGGCTGTCAAATTCTGGATGCCGGAGAGCGAATGAGATCCTCCAGGCCCCAGCTTCCAGCCCCCAGCTTCCGGTGTTTTGACGTCCCTCCTCCTCCGTGCTATACTTTTCAATGGTTGATGTCCAATCCCCCCATCCACGCCGCCAGGGAGGCAATCATGCAGTTCACGGTGACGCAAGACCAGCTCGAACGAATCCTCCAGGTGCAACACCATGACCCCTTCGAGGTGTTGGGCGCCCATCTGATCGAACTGGAGGGCCGGCCGGCGGTGGCGGTGCGCGCGTTCCTGCCCCAGGCCGAACAGGTGTGGGTGGTGCCGATGGCCGGCGATCCCCGGCCGATGCACCGCAAAGAGGGCACCGACTTCTTCGAAGCCCTCTTTCCCGAGCGGAACGAAATCTTCGGCTATCGGCTGCGCATCCTGGAGAAGACGGGAGAGGAAAGCCTGATCGCCGACCCGTACAGCTTCCTGCCGGTGTTGGGCGACCTCGACCTCCAGCTCTTCAACGAGGGGAACCATTTCCGTACCTTCGATAAGCTCGGCGCGCACCTGATGACGCTGGGGGATGTGCCGGGATGCCTGTTTGCGGTGTGGGCACCCAACGCCGCGCGGGTGAGCGTGGTCGGCGATTTCAATGCCTGGGACGGCCGGCGCCATCCCATGCGCGAGCGGGGCAGCTCGGGCATCTGGGAGCTGTTCGTGCCCGGCGTGGCCGAGGGCGCGCTGTACAAGTACGAGATCCGCACGCAGAGCGGCGCCCTTCTCCTGAAGGCCGATCCCCAGGGCTTCTACGCCGAGGTGCGCCCCAAGACGGCCTCCATCGTCTGGAACATCGAAAAACACGTCTGGCGAGACCAGGAGTGGATGGCCCGGCGCCGACAGGCGAACGGCCTCGACGCGGCGATGGCGATCTACGAGGTGCACCTGGGATCGTGGATGCGCGTGCCCGAATCGAACGGGTATCTGAGCTACCGCGACCTGGCCCAGAAACTGGCCGCCTACGTCAAACAACAGGGCTATACCCACGTCGAGCTGCTCCCCGTCACCGAACACCCGCTGGACGCCTCGTGGGGCTATCAGGTCACCGGCTACTTCGCGCCGACCAGCCGCTTCGGCACGCCCGACGACTTCCAGGACTTCGTGGATACGTTGCACCAAAACGGCATCGGCGTCATCCTCGACTGGGTGCCGGCGCACTTCCCCAAGAACGATTACGGCCTGGCCATGTTCGACGGCACCGCGCTGTACGAATACGCCGACAGCCGGCTGGGCGAACACAAGGAATGGGGCACCAAGGTCTTCAACTACAAGCGCAACGAAGTGCAACAGTTCCTGATCAACAGCGCCCTGTTCTGGCTGGAGAAGTATCACGTCGACGGGCTGCGCGTGGACGCCGTCGCCTCGATGCTCTATCGCGACTACGGCCGCACCGAATGGCTCCCCAACGAATACGGCGGCCGGGAAAACCTGGAGGCCATCGCGTTCCTGCGCCGGCTCAACGAAAAGGTGTACGAGCTGCACGAGGGCGCCGTCACCATCGCCGAGGAGTCCACGGCGTTCCCCAGCGTCACCCGGCCCACTTACCTGGGCGGCCTGGGCTTCACGTTCAAGTGGAACATGGGCTGGATGAACGACACCCTGGACTACATCCAGAAGGATCCGCTCTACCGCAAGTACCATCACCAGAAGCTGACCTTCGGGCTGATGTACGCGTTCAGCGAGAACTTCATCCTGCCGATCTCGCACGACGAGGTGGTTCACCTCAAGCGCGCCATGATAGATAAGATGCCGGGCGATCTGTGGCAGAAGTTCGCCAACCTGCGCCTCTACTACGGCTTCATGTGGACGCACCCCGGCAAGAAGCTGCTCTTCATGGGCCAGGACTTCGGCCAATGGCGCGAGTGGAGCGAGGCGCGCAGCCTGGACTGGCACCTGCTCGAGCCGGGCGGCGTTCCCCACGGCCCGGAACCGCACCGGAAGCTCCAGCGCTGGCTGGCCGACCTGAATCGGCTGTATGTCAACGAGGGGGCGTTGCACGAGCAGGACTTCGACTGGCAGGGCTTCGAGTGGATTGACCCCAACGACTGGGAGCACAGCGTCATCTCGTACATCCGCCGGGGAAAGGAACGCGCGGATTTCCTGGTGATCGTAGCCAACTTCACGCCGGTCGTGCGGCCGGGCTATCGGCTGGGCGTGCCCGAGCTGGGGGCCTATCGGGAGATATTGAACAGCGACGCGGCCGAGTACTTCGGCAGCGATGTGCGCAACCCCGAGCCGCTGATCGCGCAGCCGATCAAGTGGCAGACCCAGCCCTATTCCATCGAGCTGACGTTGCCGCCCCTCGCCGTCGTGATCCTCAAGCCGGCCGCTTCCGCGCAAGACGCTGCGCAGTAACCCCGACACGGCCAGAGAACGATCACGCTTCCGGCAGGTAGGTCCGCAGGCAGGTGCACGGCTCCAGGGCCGTGACCGCGAACGCGCCGAGCGCGGCCGGCAACAACGCGAAGCGGACGGCCGGCAGCGGCACCGTTCCGCCCTCCCACTCCACGGCCGCCCGGCCGGCGACACATCCCCAGACCTCGAGCGTGGCGCCGTCGCACGCGGCGGGAAAGCGTGCGCCGGCGTCCATGTGCAGCGTTTCCACCACGAAATAGCGGTTGCGCACGACCTCCACCCGGCGGAGGCCCGCGCCGTCCTGGAGCAAGCAAGGGACGCTCTGGCCGCCGCGGCCGGCGAAGTCTATCACCTCCAGCGCCTTCTCGATGTGCAGGGGCCGGGGCCGGCCGTCCGCGCCGACGCGGCCCCAGTCGTAGATGCGATAGGTGGCATCGGAGTTCTGCTGGATCTCGGCGACGACCGCGCCGGCAAGCAGCGCGTGCACGGTGCCGGCCGGCACGTCGAACACCTGGCCGGCGCGCACCGGCTCGCGGCGCAGGAGCGCGGGCAAAGTGCCCTCCGCCACCGCCCGCAGAAACATCTGCCGATCGACGCCCGGCTGCAAGCCGCGAATCAGCTCCGTCCCCTCGTCGGCGTGCAGGACGTACCACATCTCGGTCTTGCCCAGCTCGCCGTTCTCATGCGCCAGCGCATAGGCATCGTCGGGATGCACCTGCACCGAGAGATCCTGCCGGGCGTCCAGCAGCTTGATCAGCAGAGGGAACTTGCGCCGGGCCAGCGCCCAACCGCCGCGCGCGCCCACCAGCCGCTCGCCGAGCGCCTCCTGGATGGCCGGCAGCGGTTGCCCCTGCCAGTAGCCCGCCTCGGCCACGGTCGAGCCGCTCGGGTGGCCGGAGATCTCCCAGCTCTCGGCGATGATGCCCGGAGGCAGGCGCCGGCCGAATAGGGTCTCCAGGCGTCGGCCGCCCCAGAGATAGTCGCGCAGGACAGGGGTGAAGGTGAGGGGATAGAGCATGGGGTCGGACATGGAAACGGCTCCTCTTCCCGGCCCGACCCGATTTGACAGGTTGGCCGAGATAGGCGATAATATGGTGGCTCGCAAGAGCACCTCCCTTTGCTATCCTACAGCCGAGGAGGTGATGCTAATGGACGAACGTAGTACCAAACGCGGCACCGTAGCATCACCTCGGTTGGATAGGTAGTGCTACGGTGCCCAGCAAGAGGGGGGACGGGCTTCGGCCCGTCCCCCCTCTTGTCTTTTCTGTGCTCTGCGCCCGGCAAAAACGGCTCATTCGGGCTTCGCCGAGAACACGTACTTGCCCCAGGCATCGCGGATGGTCGCCTCGCCCAACAGGAGAAAGGCCAGATAGTGCGGCCGGCCCGGCCGTCGGCGCAGCGTCATGCCCGCCTCTTCCGGCGTGCGATCGCCCTTGCGCATGTTGCAGGCCCGACAGGCCGTCACGACGTTCTCCCAGGTGGTCTCGCCGCCCCGGCTGCGCGGCAACAGGTGATCCATGGTGAGGATGGCCTGCGCGCCGGTGGCGCCGCAATACTGGCAGGTATGGTTATCGCGCAGGAGCACCGAGCGTCGCGTGGGCGCCATCGTCACCTGGCGCGGGATGCGCACGTAGTAGACCAGGCGGATCACCAGCGGCACGGGGATCGAAGTGCGCGCGGCATGGAGCCGCTCTTCGGCGCACTCGATCAGCTCGGCCTTCTCCTTGAGGAGCAAGACCAGGGCCCGCTTCACCGAGATGATGCTGAGCGGTTCGTAGGTGGCATTTAACACCAGCACGCGCTGCGCCGCGGCCGCCATTCCTGCACTCCCTGCTCAGGAGCACGACGCCTCAAGCCGAGACGTCGGCTCAACGGCCACAACTGATGCGGCCACATTAAAAAACAATGCCCGGCTGGACAAAGAGAAGCCGGGCACGCAAACTTGAAGGGGTGGCCAGTGGGGCTTGAACCCGCAACCTTCTGGGCCACAACCAGATGCTCTGCCGATTGAGCTATGGCCACCATAAAGAATGAATTCAGTTCGGGCGTCGCCGATGCAAACGGAACTCGTTTGCGGCCCTGCATTCACTCGGGGGCAGGGATTCGAACCCCGATAAGGAGCTCCAAAGGCTCCGGTCCTGCCGTTGAACGACCCCCGAACGTCGGGAGGGGAGAGTGCCGAGGCCCAGACTTGAACTGGGGACACCGCAATTTTCAGTCGCGTGCTCTACCAACTGAGCTACCTCGGCGCTAACCTGAAAATGGCCTGCCGGACGTGCCAGGCACCCTCCCAGGTGCTGGCACGTGAAGCGCTGAAACGAAAACTGGAAGCCATCAGCCGGTGCGCACCAGCCTACGCTTCCAGCTCAGCATCAGAGCGGGCGATGGGATTCGAACCCACGGCCTTCTCCTTGGCAAGGAGACGTTCTACCACTGAACTACACCCGCATGCGTCGCATCAACCGGCGACTGAGCTTATTATACGCATTTCGTTTCGCCTGTCAAGATACAAACCGTCCGTTTTGCGGCCCGGCCAGTGGACCCGACCGGATTCGAACCGGTGATCTCCTCCGTGCAAGGGAGGCGCCTTCCCGCTCGGCTACGGGCCCATCCTGTTCAGGTGCCGACGGGGGGATTTGAACCCCCACGCCTTGCGGCAACAGATCCTAAGTCTGTCGCGTCTGCCATTCCGCCACGTCGGCGCAGAAGTCACAGAGTCGCCCGGCCAGATAGCCCGGCCGACCGCCCTTGCTGTGGGCCTGGACACGACGCGACCATCAGACGGCATGACTATCCGACCTGCCGGCCTGTTGGATCATACTCCCGATTCTGTGCACCCCTCGCGGGGCTGCCGCCATCTGTCTCGCCCATCCGGCGCACCCCGTCTTCCAGGCTACGGCTGGACGGGACGTCGAATGGCCGGCCGCGCCTGGCCCGGCCGGTGTAACCGGCCTCGCCGTTGCGGCTGCGATGAGACCGAACCCCTCGCCATGCTCGGGGCCCGGCCCGCTCACCTTGCTCCCGGCCGCACGCTCGCCTAGCCGGCCGCATTGCTGCGACCGCTGGTGGGCTC
>Ga0209162_1001014_pt1 | contig 29146 bp, 26 predicted proteins | sample YNPNPMetaG_FD_187121 | JGI IMG/M metagenome (GOLD analysis project Ga0209162, IMG submission 187121) | Anoxygenic and chlorotrophic microbial mat microbial communities from Yellowstone National Park, USA - YNP NP MetaG (SPAdes) (version 2) ...
AACTGTCTTTTTCATAGGCACTTAGTTTATATATAGCACTGGCCCCCTATATTTTCATCGGTTTGTTGTGATGCCTGCGGCATCATGGGGGTTTCATCCGAAAATAATTTTTAAGTTACTGACTTCCATTTGGTTATACTTATCTTCTTTTATTAGCCACTCGGCCGGATGGAACTCGCATGTTTAACTATTTTCATCGGTTTGTTGTGTTTATCTTATAAACATGCTCGTTTCATGGCGCTACATCCTTGAAGAGAAATTTATTTCGACCTTTCGACCTTTTGAACGACTAGCTGGCAACATAGCCGGAAAAAGGGCTGAAAACAAAAAAGGACGCTAAATTCAGCGTCCTTTTTTTTGTTCTATACAGTTGTTAAAACGAACGGGCAATAGCGATAAAGCTTTCGGCTTTGAGCGAAGCACCGCCTATCAGTCCACCATCTACATCGGGGTTGGCAAAGAGCTCAGCAGCATTTTTGTCGTTGCAGCTTCCGCCGTAGAGAATAGAGGTTTCTTTGGCAACATCTTTGCCATATTTTTCGGCAATGGTGTTGCGGATAAAGTAGTGCATTTCCTGAGCCTGTTCCGATGTGGCAGTTTTACCGGTACCTATAGCCCACACAGGTTCATAGGCAATAACGATTTTACCAAAATCTTCAGCGCTGAGGTCAAAGAGTCCTTTCTGCAGTTGCGATTTTACAACATCGAAGTGGCGGTTGGCTTCTCTTTCACTTAATAATTCGCCGATGCAGAAAATAGGTGTAAGCTGATTGGCCAATGCCAGTTTTACTTTCTTAGCAAGAATTTCGTCGGTTTCATGGTAGTATGAACGGCGTTCGGAGTGACCTATAATTACGTAGTTGGCTCCTGTTGAGGCTACCATGGCAGCCGATACCTCACCGGTGTAGGCACCGCTGACTTCTGAGGCACAGTTTTCGGCACCCAGCAGTGTGCGTTTAATGACTTTCTTTACTTCGGTCAGATGCGTAAAGGGAACACATACAATAAGCGTAACATCCGAAGGAACCTGGGATGCCATACTTTCTACTTCGCTGGCCAGTTTTACCCCTTCCTGAAGGGTGGTGTTCATCTTCCAGTTTCCGGCAACAATTTTTTTTCTCATTCTTTAAAATATTTTTAGTCCAACAATTTTTAAAGTACGTTTTTTTCATAAAAGTGCAAAGTTAAGCAAACTAATTGATTATTGAAATTCCTGCAGGATTTCCTTGATGGATTCCGGAGCCACGCGGCCGTATGTTTTGTCGCCAATCATTACAACGGGTGCCAGTCCGCAGGCGCCTACGCAACGCAGGCAGCTCAATGAGAATTTACCATCGGGGGTAGTTTCGCCAATTTTTATTTTCAGAATGTTTTTGAATTCTTCCACCACCTTTTCGGCTCCCCGTACATAGCAGGCCGTGCCCATGCATACCGAGATAGGATACTGACCCTTAGGCAGCATGGTGAAAAACGAATAGAAGGTAACAACACCATAGACTTTGGCGACCGGAATATTCAGTTCGCTGGCCACTACTTCCTGCACCTCGGCGGGTAAGTAGCCAAAGGTGTGCTGCACCTTGTGCAATACATTAATTAGCTCTCCGGGATCATTGTTAAATTCTTTGCATATCTGCTTTATTTGTTCCACCTGGTGAGGTTTTAATTCAATTTTTACCGTCGACATAGTTTTTTGTTTTTAAATCGAACAACAATAGGATTATTCATGCGATACCACGAACTGTTTTTTGCTGCGGTCGAAATAAATGGTATGCAGCAGGTGGTGAGCTTTTTCGCTCATGGGTTTACCCAGAAATTCGTGGTATACTTTCTGAATGTATGGGTTTTCGTGCGATTTTCGGATGGGTTTATTGCTATCTTCGAGGTAGATAGCCTTCTGGCGGGCTTTGATGATGCTTGAATCGCCATGGTGCAAGGGTTGTCCTCCGCCTCCGATACATCCGCCGGGGCAAGCCATAATTTCAATAGCATGATATTGGGATTTTCCGGCACGAACCTCTTCGAGGAGTTTTCGGGCGTTGCCCAGTCCGTGTGCAATACCGATATTAAGGGGTAGACCATTAAAATCGATGGTGGCATGACGTATACCATCGAGGCCGCGCAGCTCGTGAAAATCGATTCTGGGCAGGGGTTTGTTCGAATAGATTTCGTAGGCGGTTCGAACAGCAGCTTCGATTACGCCGCCGGTGGTTCCGAAAATTACTCCGGCACCGGACGATTCGCCCAGTGGATCATCAAAGTCTTCGTCGGGCAGCGACAGAAAATCGATGTTGCTTTGCTTGATGAGGTTAGCCAGTTCGCGTGTGGATATTGAGAAGTCAACATCGGGATTACCATCGACGCTAAACTCGGGACGTGTACATTCGTACTTTTTGGCCAGGCAGGGCATGATGGAAACTACCACCAGATTTTTGCGATCGATACCCAGCATCTGGGCAAAATAGGTCTTGGCGATTGAACCAAACATTTGTTGCGGTGAACGGGCGGTGGAGGGTACATCGATCAGGTCGGGGAACTGATGTTCGAAGAATTTGACCCAGGCCGGACAGCAAGAGGTAAGGATGGGCAAGGTTACGGATTTATCCCCATTGAGGTATCGGGTAAGACGGTCGAGGAGTTCGGTACCTTCTTCCATGATGGTAAGGTCGGCAGCCCAGTCGGTATCGAATACATAATCAAAGCCCAGTTGTCGTAGAGCAGCAACCAGTTTTCCGGTAACCAGGGTTCCGGCGGGTAAACCAAATTCTTCGCCCAAAGCAGCACGCACGGCGGGGGCTGTTTGTACGATTACGGTTTTGGTAGGATCGGCCAGGGTGCGGATTAGCTGGTTGGTGTGATCGACCTCGGTGAGTGCACCGGTAGGGCATACGGCAACGCATTGTCCGCAGTAGGTACATGGCGAATGGTCGAGATTCTGTTCAAAGGCAGGAGCTACAACGGCCATAAATCCGCGGTTTACAGCCGAGAGTACACCTACGGTCTGAAAATCGTTGCACATGGTTTCGCACCGGCGACACATGATGCACTTGTCCATGTCGCGAATGATAGCGGGCGAGGTATCCTCGCGATAGGTGGATTGTTCTCCCTGGTAGTGAATTTTGCGGATGCCCAGCTGGTGGGCCATAGCCTGCAGATCGCAGTTGCCCGATTTAGCGCAGACAAGACAGTCGGTGGGATGGTCGCTCAGGATAAGCTCCATCACAGTTTTACGGGCATTGAGCACGCGCAGCGAATGGGTATTGATGACCATACCCTCGGTGCACTCGGTTGCACACGCCGGGGCTAAATTCCGTCTTCCGGCTACTTCTACCACACAAATGCGGCATCCCGCAGGTTTATGTTCAATATTCAGGTCTTCGAGGTGCATGTAACACAGTGTAGGTATGTGGATACCCACTTTCTGGGCAGCTTTCAGAATAGTAGTCCCTTTCTCTACCTGCACAGACTTGTTGTCGATGGTGATATTTATGGTACTCATAGTGTTTTATACTTAAGTTGTTATTGAACAAGAACAGCATTAAACTTACATTTTTCAACGCATGTACCACATTTGATACAAATGAGCTGATCGATTACGTGGGGTTTTTTTCTTTCGCCACTGATTGCATTGACAGGGCATGCTCGGGCACAGGCTGTGCAACCTACGCATTGTTCGGGATCGATGGTGTAGTGAACCAGCGCCTTGCATTGTCCTGCCGGGCAACGATGATCGCGGACATGGGCAAGATATTCATCGTAAAAATGTTCGAGGGTCGAAAGTACTGGATTGGGCGACGAACCTCCCAGCATACACAACGAGGTATCCTTGATTACGTGTCCCAGATTGCGCAGCAGGGTCAGGTCTTCTTCGGTGGCTTTGCCTTCGGTAATTTTTTCGAGGATCTCGTTGAGCCGTTTGTTGCCTATGCGGCAGGGTGCACATTTGCCACACGATTCTTCAACGGTAAAGTCGAGGTAAAATTTGGCCATAGCCACCATACAGTCGCTTTCGTCCATGACAATCATTCCGCCCGATCCCATCATCGATCCGGCTTCGGTAAGGCTATCGTAGTCGATAGGGGTATCAAGGTGTTTCTCGGTAAGGAAGCCACCGGAAGGCCCGCCAATTTGTACGGCCTTAAATTTTTTATTGTTCTTGATGCCGCCTCCGATGTCGTAGATTACGGTACGAAGTTTAGTGCCCATGGGTACTTCGATGAGTCCCACGTTATTGATTTTGCCGGCAAGGGCAAAAACTTTTGTACCCTTAGATTTTTCGGTACCGATAGCGGCAAACCATTCGGCACCGTTGAGGATAATGGCAGGTACGTTGGCAAAGGTTTCTACGTTATTAACGTTGGTGGGTTTGCCCTTGTATCCTTTTTCGGCAGGGAATGGGGGTTTAAAGGTGGGTTCGCCACGGTTTCCTTCCATGGAGTGGATTAGGGCAGTTTCTTCACCGCAAACAAAAGCGCCTGCACCGTAGCGGAGATTGATATCAAAGTTAAATCCGGTTCCCATGATGTTATTGCCCAGTAGTCCATATTCGCGGGCCTGCTTAATGGCGATTTTAAGGCGTTCGATGGCCAGGGGATACTCGGCACGGATATAAATGAGTCCCTGTGATGCACCAATACAGTATCCGCATATAGCCATAGCCTCGAGTACCGAATGTGGGTCGCCTTCAAGGATCGAACGGTCCATGAAAGCACCAGGGTCACCTTCGTCGGCATTACATACCACATATTTTTCGTCGCCGGGGACTTTGCTGGCTATTTCCCATTTAAGCCCTGTCGGGAAACCGGCGCCACCACGACCACGTAAACCCGAACGTTTGATGATATCGATGACCTCCTGAGGTTTCATTTGGGTAAGCACTTTTCCCAGTGCCTGATATGCATTGCGGGCAATAGCTTCATCGATGTTCTCGGGGTCGATAAATCCACAATTTCGTAAAGCTATACGGTATTGTTGCTGGTAAAAATCCATCTTGCGCGACTCGGTAATCTTCTGGCCGGTGATGGGGTCATTATACAGCAGATGTTGAACCGTACGGCCTTTAATAATATGCTCTTCAACAATGGTTTTGGCATCGGCAGGTTTTACGCCTACATAAAAAATATTATCGGGCATGACTTTTACAATGGGGCCTTTCTCGCAGAATCCAAAACATCCGCTCATGACTACCTGAACCTCATCGCTAAGTCCGTGTTGTGTCAGTTCCGAACGTAAATAATGTGCAATCATATCGCTCTCGGAAGATTTGCAGCCTGTTCCTCCGCATACCAATATGTGTATCTTATAGTTTGCCATAACTGTTTCCTCCTTGCTTAACTCGGTTTTTTAAAAGTTTGTGGAATAATTCCGTCAACCAGTTCGCCGGCCTTGATATATTTTTCAATAATCTCGTCGGCTTTTTCCTTGTTTACATAACCAAAAACAACAGGTTTTTTTCCGGGCAATGTTACTTCAATTGTGGGTTCGGCGTAGCAATAGCCCATGCATCCTGTCTGGGTAACAACTGCAGCTACATTGCGCTTGGGTAGTTCATCGATAAAATAATCCATAACCTCTTTAGCTCCTGAGGCAATTCCACAGGTAGCCATTGCTACCTTCACCTGAATTAGTTGATCAGGATGTTCTCCTTTTTCCCGAAGATCGATTCGGGTACGTAATTCATCCCTGAGCCTGATCAGATCGTCTAAGGTTTTAACTTTTGTCATATTCCTCGTATTTATTTATTGTGGTACATTTTGATGAATAAGCCAGTTCATATTTTCGGATAAAAACTGAAAGATATATTGACGCAATTCCTTCTGGGATAGCGGGAGATCTTTGAAAATTCCGAGTATTTGTTTTGATTCGCAAGAGAAAGAAAACACGCCGTTGCGCACGCATAAGGAAAAATTTATTTCGGGATTTACCACAAAAAGTGTGCTCATAATATCGGCCAGGTCGCCTATTGGGGGGCAATCGATATGTGCCAGATGAAAACAAAAGGATACGGTAGTTCCTTTATTGAGTTCAGAAGTTATGAGAAGAAAGCCTCCTGTTTGTTCAGCTTGTTGCTTTAGCAGGGGCAGACCCATTCCTACTTTTCGGGTAGTTCGCGAAGTATAGAAAGGGTCGAGGGCATTGTTGATGGTCTGTTCGGACATACCTTTCCCATTGTCAGTTACGGTAATGCGCAACTGACGGGTGATGCTGTCTTTTTCGATTTCTACAGCAATGTGCGAACTTTGGGCTTCAATCGAATTTTGTATAATATCGAGCAAATGGAGTGCAATGTTTTCCATAAAGTTTTATTCTGTTATTACCATGCGTTCAAATTTTTTTCGTAGAGCCATTTTTATTTCGTTAAAGTTGATTTTTTCAATCATAAAAAGGGAAGTATGCCGACCGATGCTATCGAGGGTGTGGGCATCGGAATTTTTAATTATTGAAAAATGTGCCACGTGTCCGTTTTCGCGGAGGAACTGCACCAACGGGGTTTGGTTATAAATTTCGAGGGCGTCGGCCTTGATATTTTCGGGTACATATCCCAGTTGTGACAGTAAACTGAACTTAATTCGGTCAACATGCGCGGGGATAAATATTCCTCCGAGTGCATGTACTGTTTCTTCAATTTCTTCGTAACCGACTTTCAGGGGCGTTCCCAGATAATAATCAATCTGTTTCAGAACGTTGTTTTTGGTGTCGAGTACTGCCTGTAAGCCATGCAGGGCGGGATTGAACTTTATCTTAGAGATATTCCGGTCGAGATAGTCCTGAAAGTTTTGCAGATTTTCAAGGCTATCGAAGTAGGTAAGGCAGTGAATTTCTTCTTTACTGGTTACCTCGGCTCCCATAAGGGTAAAAATGCCATATTCATCGGCAATTTTTTTTACCGTTGGGCATTGCAGGGTTGAATTATGATCGGTGATACCGATAATTCTCAGACCGCTTGCAAAAGCTTTCTGGACGATAGCCACCGGACTCATGTCGACGTTGGCACAGGGCGACAGGACAGTGTGGATATGCAAATCGGCTCTAATTCGTTGCACAGCTGAATGAATGCTTTAAGAGGTTTGTTTTGGTAATTTAAATTTACAAAAAAATATAATACCCGCTTTCGGGCAGATAAAAAATTATTGTCGCAAGAGGGTATAAATTTTACCGGCCACCTCAAAAGTGTTTTCAGCTGTCGAGAGCAGAGGGATATTTTCTGCTTCACAATGTCGAATGCAGTCGGGTTCTGGGGTTACTCCCCGGGTCACCACAATAGCAGCCAGATCGCGCAGCGAAGCTACTGCAGCAACATTTTTATGTGCCTGAATAGTAATGAGTACATTACCTTCGGCAGCATTACCCATTACGTCGCTGAGCATGTCCGAAACGTAAGCGCCGGTAATACTCCTGCCCAGATTGTTATTACCCGCCAGTACTTTTAGCCCAAGGGCTTTAGCAAGTTCCTCAACTGTCATAATCTTCTCCCTCCTTAAAAAAATCAGGGTCGGGCCATTTTTTGCCCCAGATATTTTCATTAATTTTCAAAGAACGCTCGTAAGGTTTTCTGCCATTTTTGGCCAAGCTCATATGAACGAAATAGCAGTCGGAGATGCTGGCCTGATGGTTGACAACATCTTCGGCCAACGCTCGGCATGTGGGGGCACCGCAAACACCACAGTCGATGCCCGGTAGCATTTTTGCCAGGTTTTCGAGATGTTGCAATTTTTGATATGCTTTTCGTGGATCGGGGTCGAGCTGTTGCATACCCCTTGGTTCTATTGGTTCGATATAAGCATGCTGTTTGAGATAGTTGCTGTAAGGTTCGAGTTTCTGAGATTTTGTAGAATCCGGTAGTTTTTTTGCCATTGATTGCATTCGGTCTACTACCCAGAAACGATTGGCTACCGTAAGGATTCCACCCGGGCAACTTTCGTCGCATGCTCTGAGCTCAAGGAAGTCGAAGCCTGTAAATTTTTCGTCTTCCACTTGTTCGAGAAAGGCAATGACACTGCTCATTCCATCAATGGCTGCCCCGCCAAAGGGCATGTTGTTTTTTTCGCCGCCCGTATGGGTCCATTTGACTTCTATTGCTGATAAATCTAATGTTTTTTCGTCGGGCGCTGCTGTCCATACATCGGGGGTGTTGAGTATTTTTCGTACACGGTTGTAAAAAAGGTTCAGATTGAGTACTCCGTCAATAGCCGAATTTTCTTCGCCGACCGGACTTTTGATAGCGGCAATTTTAGCTGCACATGGGGTTATATAGAAAATGCCTATTTCGTTACTTTGGCAGCTGTAGGTATCGGTAAATGTTTTGCGCAGATATATGGCTGTAAGGTCGAGTGGTTGGCGCAAAGGGATGAGGTTAGGGGTGAGTGAAGGAAACCGTACCTGTATGAGGCGCACAATGGCCGGACAAAAGCAGGATATCAGTGGACGAACATCGGGATGCGAATGTATGTATTCGATCATCAGTTCATTGAGCAGGCCGGTGCTGTATTCACCGGGGAAAACAGCATCGAATCCCAGCATTTTAATTGCCCGTCGGATGGTGTCGAAGTCGTAGCGGCTGTCGAATTGTCCCCAGAAAACCATGGGTACAATGGCTATTTTAAAGCGAAAACGGAGCAGATCGTTGAAATCATCCTGTTCGACATAGATAGCACCAGAAGGGCAAACGGAGTAGCACTGTCCGCAATCGACGCAGCGTGCAGGATCGATAACGGCCTTTCCCTGGCGGATACGTATGGCCTCGGTGGGGCAGTTGCGCATGCAGTGCGAACAGGCCGTGCATATGTCGGTATCGACCTTTAGAGCGTGATGAAAGGATGATATGTTGGGATGGTTGTTCATGACAATTTATTGCATATCCATACGTCGGTGCCTTGGCCTACTACACTTTCTATCTTAAATACGTCGGCGTTTTTCTTGATATTGGGCAGGCCCATACCTGCTCCAAATCCCATTTCACGTACTTTTTCGCTTGCGGTAGAATAGCCTTCGGTCATGGCCAGTTCAATATCAGCAATGCCCGGTCCCTCGTCGACCACGCGGACACATATTTCCTCGGGTTGAATATCTACCAGTACCTTTCCCCGATAGGCATGTGCCACGACATTTACTTCGGCCTCGTAGATGGCTACCACCACCCTGCGAATGATAGCCGGGTCGATGCCCATTTTCCGAAGTATGTTTTTTACGCTGCTCGAGGCAGCACCGGCATTGGCAAAATCTCCGCCTTCGGTGTTAAATTCCAGATGCATCGTCAATATACCGGTTTAAGACCATTGCTGTATAATATGCCACAAGCCTTAAACATGGATCCCGAATAGGTCATAAGTACAATTCCGCACCGCTGGGCCATTTCAATCATCTCGTCCGAAGCCTGTTTGTTACGTACCAGAATTATAGCCCTGATATCGAGTATCTCGGCTGTGCGTAGTACCTGTATGTTCGATAATCCTGTAATCAACATCGTATTGTGTACCGGGATGGTAAGCACATCGCTCAGCAGGTCGCTGGCAAATCCATTTTCTACCTCTGTCGATAGTAAATCCTTGTTACACAATACTCTGGTATGTAATAATTCCGATATTTCCGACAGCTTCATCTGTTATTGATTCCGATGGTGCAAAGGTACAACCTTGTTGTTATTTTTTTAACATTAATTTTTTATTTCTGTAAAAGTTATAATGAGTCTAAATAAAGGCTGGTAAAAATTTATAAGGTAATCCGGCGCATGAATATATCGCAACTTTTGGGCTATACCGGTTGGTTCCTGCCTACTTAAAGTTGAATCTTACTATGGGGCAAAATCATTGGATATTTTCAGGTGGGTTCGACCCGATTATTTCTCATGAGTTATGATTTTTTCTGACTTAGGCGCTTAAGAGAGGGATATTAATTATTGCAAATGAGTATTTTAGTAAAATGCAACCCGCAAATATCCCTTTCTCTGAGTTCTCCGTAGTGAATTTTTTTTGTACCACAGAGGTCACAAAAGTTTTTTGTTTTTCTCCGTGTATCTCTCAGGGGTTAAAATATTTTACTACAGAGGAGATGAACGAAATGAAATAGCCAGATGTCATGTTAGGTTGTATTTGCCAAGTGCCTAGTTCAATTTTTTTTAAAATTAAATCGGGATAATCTGATTTAAAAAAAAAATTAATTAAATTTGTATTACTTATTTTTATAGCAATATTGAGGTTAATGACTAAATAGATTCTAAATAACAGTTTGAATTTTTGTTAGACAAGCAATCAAAATGTATCGGGGGAGGGAGATCGGTGTATTTGTGAGGGGGTGAATTTTACTGATGAAGATATGGTATTAACCGCAAAGAACGCAAAGATATACGCAGAGGGCGCAAAAGAATTTTTCTTTGCGGTCTTTGCGCTATTCCTCGGCGTCATCAGCGGTTTTTAGACCATAAATTAAATTTATTTTCGGAAAAAACGACCCTGTTGACGCTGTAAACACAACAAACGAATTAAAATTATAGTCAACATGCGAGTTCCATCCGGCCGAAGAGTTAATAAAAGAAGATAAATATAACCAAATGGAAGTTAGTAACTTATAAAATATATTCGTATGAAGACTTATAAAATCAAGCTACAGTTGTCGGTTTTATTATTATCGACAGTGTTAGCTATGGCAAATCTGCCAAAAATATATGCTCAGAAGGGGCTATCTTGTTCTGACCCGGTGGTAGTTGCTGCCGATACTGCCATCAATGGAGGAGTAGGGTGGTATAAATATACCCTTGCTGGGACTTCCACAGAGAAGCGGGAGGTCATAATCCAATCAGATATGAATTCGCTCTCTTTTTATAGCAGTTGTGCTACCCCCTGGCCGCAAGTAAGCATTAAGTATGGTGATGGTTATACGTTGTATACGTTGCAGGGTAAGGGGGACGATACCCTTTACATCAAAAACGACGCTAACGGGAATAGTTATAAAATCACCGATATTGCAGTGATTGCTCAGCAGGCAGGGGCAACACCTGCTTCGGCGGCAAAGTTATATTTGGGGAAAAACAGCTTTGCTACCGGTAGCAATGCTGAAGTATGGGGAAAATATGTTTTCCCCGATGACGGATCTGTAAGCATTGAAACCAACAGTCAGTATGCGGTTCTCTACAACGCTATACCCTCGTATATCAATCACCGGGGGATGGATTCTCGAAATTATCTGCAACCCCAGATGCTGCAATTCAGCAGTTCGCACAACAGCATGATGAGTACTTTTAAGACAGTTGTCTCGGCCAATGGAAAAAAGGGGGATACTATCTATCTACGTATGTTTGACGACTTTGTTACCCCCGACCAGCTGGAGGCAAAACTTAAATTCAATAAAAAACCGGTAGCCGTGGGTACTACCTCGGCCAACCCAATTGAAATAAAATTGAATGAAAATACTACCATCCCCCTGTTAAACCACTTCGGTTCTATACAATATACTTTTATTGCTGTAAATTTTCCTAACTCTGGAAAATATAAAATCAGGGCGAATGTAAGATTGAAAATAGCCAGCGCTTCAGATGATAACATTTATGCGATGGACTCTCTCAAAGAAGCGGTAATTGGTCCAGTGTCCGGTCGCCAAATATATGTTGTCTTTCGCGAACTAAAGAGGGCTACTCCGGATATTCCGGTAACCCTTACCATTACTCCGACTAGTGCATCAGCCCAGGTTACCGGCCGAAAGCAAAATATTATCGATCTGGGTAGCTCACAAAATGTTACAATTAATAATATTACCCTGGCGGGTAAGGACCCTTCGGTTGTTGTCCTGAAAACAACAGCTCCCTTTAATGGCCAACCTCAGGTCAAGCCACTCTATGGTAATTATGAATATAAATTATATGAAGAATTTAATACCAACCCTAATTTGCTTGCCCCCCCCGCCGATATGCCCGTTAAAAGTGGCACCCCTGTTTATTTCAGGCTTAACGATACCTCAACCCTGACCTTGCAATGGGTTAGTTCGCTGGAATTTTTACGGATGTCTTCTAATTCACTCTCGGGAAGAAAAAATCCGATTACGGTAGATAAGAACAATAAAAAAATTATCATTCAGTCTAATTATGGTAATACGTCGGCGGACTTTTATTGTGATTTACCGCCACAAACCGTAATGAAAGATAATAGTGATAATAAGTTATATTGGGGTCCTTCAGCCAATCTTTTTATAAATAATACCACGACGGTTACCCTGTACGATGCCTTTGGCGATTCAGCTAAATGGACCATTGAGGTACAACCCGAAACATCGCCAAGCACTGATGTTTCTCTAGATATCGATTTTTTACCCGAGAAACAACTTGGTAAAAACAGAATTGGAGACCATTTTTACTTTACCCTGATGTGGCAGCAGAGCTATTACTACTCCTTCAACTATAAGATTCATCCGTATGCAAGTATTGCTGATACTAGTGGGACAATCTATGTGGAAAAAGACTCCATTCCCGAAGATCATACCTATACTTATGTTACGGTTTCTGCAGAGAATGGAACCGAGAAAATTTACCCCATAACCATTACGGTAAATGTTCCGTCGGAGGGAACGAGGTTTGATAATGCTATAAATGTAAATCCCGGTCCACAATCGATTGATCTGGAAAACACTCCGCTGGATTTGTACTACAAATACGTTAATACCTCGGGAGGGAAGCAGTTGGTCAAGTTATACACGAGCAAGGGATATTTAAGCATACAATACTATGTAAATAACACCACTTATCCGCAATCCGGTCATCTGAGCCCCAGTGATACTTTATTGGTGGTATTGAATAATGGCGAGATCTTGTATTATTATTTCACGTCTGCATCGCCTGACCTGTATCCCCAACTAAACTATACTATCAGTGTGAGCAATACCATACCCTCCGATAAGGAACTGATAGATTTTAGAGCAGGGGATTATTATTCCGGACCCTACCCTGTAAATATTGACAGAAAAAAGAATATAATCGAAATCGAAGTGCCAGCAGGTACCACTGAGATTAATTCGTATTATCCGGTAGTGTCGGCAGGGGCAAAATACGAAATCAGGCCACAAGATCATTATTATTATATCATGAATTCCGACACATTGCGCATCATCGCCTTAGATGGCAGCTATAAAGATTGGATAATAGAATTTAAAGAAATGCCTTTAAATACAGCAGCCGATTTTGAATGGTACAGTATCCCTGGCGAGGTAGCACCTGCCTGTATCGATGTTGTCGATGGCACAGTAAAGGTATTCTACCAGAATGGGCTGAATGATAAGTTAATTCCGTCGTTCCGAATCTCCAAAGGGGCTTCGATTTCGCTCTATGGACAGAAGCAGATTAGCGGGGTATCAATAGTATCCTTCCAACCGGATACTGTATTGAACTATCAGATAACTTCAGAGGCGGGTGGCACAAAGATTTGGAAGGTGATATTGGTCAATGTGGCTTACCGTTCGCCCGATATTTTTACATTCGACTTGCATGGTCAAATCGATCGACCCGTGATTGATAGAACCAATAATGTAATTTCTGCTCAGGTGTGGAGTTATGTTTCGCTCAAGCAAATACCTACCTATTTTACCACTACCTCCGGGGCGAGCGTTAAAATAGACAATAATCCAGTAACCGATGGAGGTATGGTTGATTATTCAGAAGTAGGCAATAAGACTTTGCTACTTACCGAAGGGGCGAAGACCAAGAGCTATACCATCCAGATAACTCAGGTGGCCAAACCCTGTAAAGCAGCTTTTGGTTACACCGTAACGGACAATACGGTATCCTTCACCAACCAGTCGGAAGGTGCCGCAATTTACCAGTGGGAATTTGGCGATGGTACAGTCTCTACAGACAAACAACCCGATCATACTTATGCCCAAACTGGAAAATATACAGTTACTCTGACTGTTGTTGACGAGTCGGGTCAATGTATCGACAATGCTGTACAAACCTTGTTCATTGGAACGGCTTTGTGCAAATCGGCATTTAGCTATTCGGTAGATAACGCTACCCGTAAGGTTAACTTTACCAATGAGGCTACAGGTGGCTACTTTGTGTGGAACTTTGGGGATGGTACTTTCTCAACCGATGCTAATCCAGTACATACTTATCCCAAGGATGGTTCGTACAAGGTTTCCCTGATTACAGGGTCTATTGCGGCCAACTGCAAAGATTATTCGGAACAGACCATAGTGGTCGGTGCGAATGCCTGCGATGCTACCTTCAGCTATCTTGTAGATGAGACCAACAAAACAGTATCTTTCCAAGCTAATGAAAATCCCGACTTGAGCCATACATGGATCTTTGCCGACGGGACAGTGACTACCGATGCTAATCCTGTCATTGGGTTCGATAAAAAATTCTTAGGCAAGGTAACGCATACGATTTTTAATACTTCTACCAATTGTAGCGATTCGTACGAAACGGTTATTCGTTTTGGCTTCTCTTCCGACGACTGTGAAGCCGATTTCTTCAGCTTATCCAACGATCTGACGGTTAGCTTTACCGCCAATCCAATTGGCAATATTGAAAAATATCTGTGGAACTTTGGCGATGGCATTCTTTCGACCGATGTTAACCCTGTTCACACATACAATATGGCTGGGATATATCAGGTATGCTTATCGGTTGTTAACGACAAGGGAGTGTCTGATATTAGCTGTAAGAAGGTATTGGCCGGAAGTCCTGCAGCAATATGTATTGCCAACTACGATTATGTGGTACAGCCATCGACAAGGGATGTAATTTTTGCCGATAAATCGTTGGGTGCACCCAATCAGTGGGTTTGGAGTTTTGGCGATGATTCGCAGACATCGGGGGTTCCGGGGGCTGTTCACCGTTATGCTGCCAATGACTACTACCTGACTTCACTCGAAATTTCGAATAATAATTGTTCAGCCAAGGCATACAAGCTAATCAATGTAGGTATGCCCAACCGGTTAAAGGTGATGTTTGCTTACGAGATGCCTTTGAACCTGACCAAAGCCGGTGGCTACCCTGTTGACTTCATCGGTGCCGGTCTTGGCGATGAAGCCCGTATCAAATGGGATTTTGGAGATGGTGCAACTGATACTACCTCTACGAATCCTACCCATGTATATGCTAATCCTGGAACCTATACGGTATGCTATGAGGTAACCGACCCCATAACTGAGGCAACTGACAAATATTGTCAGCAAATACTGGTAACATCGGTTGCGACGGCCCGTTTGCCCTACAACATGCAGGTATACCCCAATCCGCTTACGAATGTGTTGAATATTGAATTTATGGTTACTGCAGCAGAAAATTACACCTTCTCTCTTGCCGATTTGTCGGGCAGGGTTGTAAAATACATGAAATATCGCGCTACTGCTGGCAATAATCAGTTAAAATGGAATGCTGAAGACCTTAAATCGGGAACTTATCTGTTGCAGGTAAAATCAGGAAAGAATGCATACAACATGCTGATAATGAAAAAGTAGGGTAGACTTTAATAACAAAACGCCTGGTCTCTTCAAAGGCCAGGCGTTTTTGTATAGGGTAGTGAGGAAGAAATTAGGGTTGAATTTTATTTTCCTTCATTCTTCAATATTCTTTCGGTTACCAGTTTAGAACTGATTACGGCCATGGGTAGGCCAGCGCCTGGTATTGTTGAGGCTCCCACGTAAAAAGTATTAGCAAATTCTTCGTCATAGTTTTTGGGCCGGAATGCCCCTATTTGGGTCATGCTGTGGGAAAGGCCCAGGCCGGAACCTTTGTACAGATTAAACTGTTTTTGCCAATCTTCGGGGGTGTAAGCCGCCTTAAAGATGATATTTCTGGAGATGTCGTCGTTGATTCTTTCTGAAAAGTCGGCAATAATGCTGTTGATGATGTCTTCCTTATCTGACCAGTCGTTTTTGTACAGCAGATTAGGTACCGGACATACAAAAAACAGGGCTTCGCAACCTTCGGGGGCACAATCGGGATTGTGTTTTGATACTACGTTGACGTAATAGTAGGGTTTTTCGAGGGTTCCGGGGTTAACCATAACATCTCGGGCGTACTCCTCATAGTTGTTGCCGATGAAGTAATTGTGATGTTCCAGCAGCGGAAGTTTGCGGTTAATACCCACGTAAAGGGTCAAGTAGCCCATGGTCCAACTCATCTTGGATAGCTTTTCCGGGGCGTATTTTTTTCTTCCGAAGACGGTTCCTCTAAATAGGGCAGCATCGGCGTTGATCACATAAATATCGGCGTTCCATGCCTTCCCGTGCTGATCTATCAGGGCTGTCAGTTTGTTGCCATTACTTCGGTAGTCGACTATTTCTGTATCGTAGGTAAAGGTTGCTCCGAGTTTTTGCAGTTCGTTAACCAGACTGTTGACAATGGTGTACATTCCCCCTTTGACGTTGTAGTAACCGGTATAGGTAAACTCGATATGCGAGAGTAGGGTGTATACGGCGTTGGTATCGAACGGGGTGCGGCCCAGGAAAAAAGCTATCAGGGAAACGATCTGACGGGCCTCTTTTGACTCAAAATACTTACCTACTTGCTGCCAGAAGTTGCGGATGAGAACTGGCAAATGTTTGGGATTTACCTGCATCAGGGCCTTGATATAGGCAGGAATACTATCGAAGTTCTGCCTGATTACCGTATCTACAGTATCGTTGTATAATTCTTCACATTTCTTGAGGTAAGCAGTGAGTTTTCTTTTAAAGTCAGGTTCAATGCCTGCAAATTGTTCGTTTAGCTTTTCGATGTCTTTGTACAGATAAAATTTTCTGTTGCTGCCTCTTAAATGGACTGTGTACAGCGGATCGAGTTCCACAAATTCAAATGGCATGCTGATCTTGCAGTCCCTTACTAATTCTTCAAATTCATAAGGCATGCTAAAAAAGCTGGGACCAACATCAAAGGTAAAGCCATCTTTTTTGAGTTGGTTGAGTCGACCGCCGGCTTTATTGTTTTTTTCGACGAAAGTAACCTTATAGCCTCGTGAGGCTAATCTTAAACCAGTAGAAAGACCTCCCAGTCCTGTTCCTACAATCAATACGTTTTTAGTCATGGGTATAATTTTTTTAAAACTTTCGGATAAAGTTGATTTTTTACCCAGTCAAAGTTGGGTTCGACTTTAAGTGTTATCTGGCAATATTTTTCGGCCAGTTTATACTGTTCTTGTTCATAATAGGCATTAATGAGGGTAGCCAGCAAGTTCAGGTAATTCCAGTTATTTTTAAGATTTTCCGGATTTTTTTCCATCAGTTTAAGTGCCTTTAGGTAGTATAGTATGGCCTTTTTCTTTGAACCGCCAAAAACAGCTGGTGTATAAAAAGCAATGTTGCCCAGTTGTATGTAACCCAGATAGTTGGTTGAATCTATTGCCACCGATTTTTCGGCAAAAGCTTGGCTTTCTTTTCCCAGGAGAGGGGCTTTGTAGGGGGCAAGACCAATATTGAAACCAATTACGGCCGACTTGTAAGCATACAATTCCGACATTCTGTATTTGTTTTTTTCCAGATCATTAATCAGTAATTGGGCCTGCTGCAGGTATTTTTTAGCCTCATCATTTTTTTTGTTGCCAATACAGTAGGCAATATATCCGTACAGATAATTCAACAACTCAAGTTTTTCGTTGTTCGAAACAGGCCGGTATTGTTCGATGGTGTATTTCCATTTCGACATGTCGTTACGTACATAGGCCTCATAAATGAAACTGCGTGAGTTGGCCGATAGCCATTGTGTCAGTAGCACAAAGATGACTAAGCATAGATATTTCTTTCTTTCCATAATAACTCTTTGTTTTTCTTATAAAATACAGCTTTCAGCAAAACAGTAAAAAGAAATACCATGTGAAGCGGGTATAAAATAAGATGCATTAAAATATTTTGTCTGCTTAGGTAAGCATAAAGTGTGATTATGATTGCTAAAACGATGAAGTAAAGCTGGGTATACTCGGGTAAAGCAATAAGTACGGGCATAAAACCTAAAGCTGAAAATAGCCAAAACAAAAATCCCAGCAGGGAAATTCCTCCGAAAAAAGTAATCACATTTTTTGAAAATCCCTTAATGGCTGCTGCGTATGAGTCGTACATCCGACATTTTATACGTTTTTCTCCTGTCAGGCAGGCTACCTTTAATTGCTTTTTTTTGAAAAAACGGGCAATAGCGATATCTTCTACTGCGGAATTTCTGAATACATAATGGGGTTGTAATCGTTGATAGCTTTCGGCCTCGAATAGCATAAACTGCCCGTTTGCTGCCGCATGCGCCGGGTGAGTTGAAACCCTTACCAGTATTAAGGGCAAAAGCGTAAGCAAAATATAATTCATGACGGGGACCGATGCTTTCTCGCCGAAAGTTGCTAAAATCTGAGTCGGAAATACCGACATGAGTTGTAACCGATAGCGTTTCATGTAAGCGATGGCGTCGGGGATTACGCTTGCATCGATTCTAACATCGGCATCGAGAAAAAGTAAATACTGGCCTCGGGCATTTTGAGCCAGTTGGTAGCAGGCATGATTTTTTCCTAACCAACCTGCCGGCAGCCCCTCCGATCGAATGACCTTTATTCTCTGATCCTTTCGGGAAAATTCTTCGGTAATCCTTACAGTATTATCTGTTGATTCATCATCAAAGACGATAATTTCAAGAGGATAATTTTCTAATTTTATCAAATCGCTTAATAAAAAAGCAATATTTTTCTCTTCGTTCCGTACCGGAATTAGCACCGAAACAGGCACTTCGGCAGGGGGGGTAACTTTGGATATTTTTTGCCTGAAAACAAAATTCACCAAAATATTGATGAGTTGAAAGCCAATAAATCCAATTGCTATGTATGCCAGGTAAATCATTATGATGTTTTTATTTTATGCATTTGAACCACTTCTGTAAAAAATTTTTGATATTCGGTTTCTACCCCCGAAGCCACAATATCTTTTGCTGTCAGGCTTTTGAAATAAATGTATAGGCTAGGTTTTGGGGCTGAAAAATAATCGATGAGATTTGCTACTAAAAGTATTTGTGTGTCAGGCGATATTTCGCTAACAATTTTTTCGATTCCTTTCTCAAACCGAAAGTTATGATTGTGCATCGAATGAATTTTTCCCTGCGGAAACATCAGAACAAGATTTGCGGGATGTTTTAATAATTCAATGCTATATTGCAGGCTATTGATAATGGATCGAGATTGTTTTTTTACCGAAAATCCTCCGGTAAATTGGAAATACCAGTGTTTTTTCAGTTGATCCTCCAGCATCATGAAATGGAAACGACGATGCAGGATTTGCTGATTGAGGTATTCGACCCAGAAGCCATCCCACCAGCTGACATGATTGGCAATGACCAGCACAGCAGTTTTGTTGTCGGAAAATTGTCCGTTAATTGCAACCGTATTGAAGTTACGGGATATCATAAACCGTGTAAGCCATTTAAATATCGGATATATGACAATATGATGTCGGGCAGTGATCATTTGCTTAAATTATAAGGACAAGTATAGCAAAAAATATCAACTGGCAGGCAAAAAGGGTAAACGAGAGAGGATTTCGGGTATCAATCCTGAAAATCTTTAAAAGCGCAATCAAACCCAAAGAAATGAAATACCATGCCAGGTAGTTATGCATTGGGATGGTTGAGTTTGCCCAGCTCCACATGTCGAGGGATGGTGCTACCTGCTCCATTAATATATCGTACATCACCATCAGACCCGGCGCAGCTATCAGTTTTATTCCCTTCGGCAGTTGTATGCTCTCGACAATAGAAGCGACGGTGTATGTCAGAAAAAGCCAGTTGAAGCCAATGATTATGGGGGTATGAAATAGCTTTATTCCCAGCCCGTCACCATAGTTGTAATGTCCGAAAATTATCCCTGTGTTGACGCCGACAACTTCAATGAAAAACGAAATAACGAGAATGGCGCTAAAAACCAGTAATTCCCTCATGGTGATTTTAACGGCGTGAAAATACATCAGCAATCCAAAACTTAACAGTAGTGCCAGCGGAATGATTTTCATAAACATTGGTTTAGTGGCTGGATGCAGAAACCCTGCTAAACCAACACCATAAAAAATGATAATTAGTAATCGGGCTAGACCAGGTTTATTTTTCAACATGTTCGTCTGTATTTGTCAGTTGTTTTCCGTAATACCTTACTTTTAATATGTCTGAAAGTAACAGTGCGGCGGCGATCAGGCTGAAACCATAAAATACATCTTCTATGGGTATGGTGATGATGCGTATGCCCAGATTCTCAGAGTTGTTGTACCAAACCACAGGATCACCAATCAGACTGCCCGTGAGAATTCCGTTGACCATCATGAACGGAATGAGTATCAGCAAAAAGGTCAAATAAAACCTGTTCATTAAGCCGTTATTGCCAAAGATCGATATCAGTAAAACAAGTCCAAACATCGTGAATGCATAAGAAGTGTAAGCTTTTTCTGAGTTGAAAATTACCATTATAACAGATATTCCGATGAGAAATAAGGTAATATTTTTGGCGATCCGGTTGTTCAACTGCAGATGAGGAAAGTAGAAAATTATGGTGTTATGGAGGAAAATGCTGGCATAGGGAATAATAACGAAAAACAAGTATTCTTCGAGAGGCAACCCCAGTATTTTAATGGCAGAATGGTATTTGGGATTAAAACCCCACACCCCTTTCTGCGTAAATGCAATATCAAAAATAATAAAAATAGTGGCAATGGTGAATATTGACGGCAACAGATGTTTCCAGTTTTTGTAAAATTGCAGATTTCTCTCGAAGCTCAGAATCAACGGGACAAACACAGAAACCGCCAGTAAAAGCCCGTACAGGTAATTCATATTCTTTTAGTTCTCTTTAAAATAGCGGGGATGGAATACCAGTAAACCGAAATTGTTAAAATCTTCCTTATTTTTAGGATGATGATGTGCCATGTGGGCTTTAATCATCGCTTTAAGGTAACGATTTCGCTCTGCTATGTTGTTCAAAATGTTGATTCTTCTGTGAATTATCACATCGTGAATCAGAAAATAGGTTAGGCCGTAAAGGGTAATGCCTGTACTCATAAAAATAAACGCAAGGTTGAAAGTAGTAATGCCGACAATCATAAGTATGATGCCGGGTAGTGCAAAGACAATGAAGAACAGGTCATTTTTTTCGAATTTTTTGTCTTCTGTTTGCAATGGTCTTGCTGTGATGTGGTCTTTGCGATGATGGTCGGCATGCCATTTCCATAAAAACCCGTGCATAATGTATTTATGGCTGAACCAGGCCACAAATTCCATGAACAGATATGAGGCTATAAGCAGTAACAGGTAAATGACCATAATTGTCGTTTTGTGTTTATAAATAAATGATATTCTTTGTGTTATAAATAAGTTGAGTGCATTTTTTTAAATTATTCTAAAAAAATTAAGTCACTGATTTCCATTTAGTTTTACCCTTACATGGGCTAAGTCAGAGACTACTTAAGAATTTTTTGTTGGTCTCCCGACAGCACATAATTTCCTAAGTTTTCCGACCACTATTCATGTTTATTAAGCCTTTCGGGCTTAGTTTTAGCTATTGTCAACATAAGAGGCTGTTAGTCTTTTATTGCAAACTCGCACAGCTGCCCACAAAGTATTCTTTTGCATTCTTTGTGGAAAGATATTTTATAGGTGAATATATTGTCTTCAAATTCATCATGGTTCTACAATCCTTTTATTAATAAACAACCATTGGGCTGTATAGTTTACTGCATGTTTTCATATAAGTCCGAGCGCAAATTTTAGGTTTACCTTTGCTATGATCAGGTATTTTCTAAGATTGGGGATTCGGATACGTTGCTGTAAGATGAGTTCTGCCGGAGTGTTTTTAATTTTTAATAGTAAATTCTGATAATATTCAAATGCAAGGGACACCGCCAGTTTGGATCTACCGGGTAAATTTTTTATTCCCTGTCGGGCCTCCTCAAAATCTTTCTGAATCGAATCAACAAGTATGGCTTTAGTGGCTTCGTCGAAATTTTTGACAGATAATTCAGGGAAGTAGGTTCGGCCCAGCTCCTGAATATCGTTTCGCAGATCCCTTAGAAAATTGACCTTCTGGAAGGCGGTGCCTAATTTCTGCGCCGGATACTTTAACTGAAGAAACAGTTCGTTGTTTCCATTGCAAAAGACCCTTAGACACATCAGTCCTACTACATCGGCCGATCCATATACATAGCCGTTCATTTCTTCAGTAGTACTATATACCTTTTGGCTGAGGTCATTTTTCATACTTTTCAGGAAGGCCTGAATATATTCCATGTCGATATTGTATCGGTTGACAGTATCTGCAAATGCCGCCAGAACTGGATTGATACTTATCCTGTTGTTCAGGGCATAATCCAGATCTTCTTCAAGTTGTCTGATTAGCGTTTCTTTATCGTATTCATGAAAACTGTCAACAATTTCGTCGGCCAGTCTTACGAATCCGTAAATTGCATAGATAGCCTTGCGTTTTTCTTTTTCGAGCATCCATGTAGCCAGAGAGAAAGAGGTACTATAGTTTTCGGTAATCAGCTGTGATATTTTGTAGCAGTTTTCAAGGTAAAAGCGAGTATTCATGGAGCTTCCTTTATAAGATTGTTTTCGCTTCTCAAACATAGTAAATTCTTCTCAATATTAAAAGTAATTTTATCAAACTTAATAAAACATTACTTTTGAGGCAAATGTTCAATCGTGTTATTATCCTATGTTTTATGGCGATAATGCTGCAAAGCCAGCATGATTGCTATTTAACATTGACCATATAAGTGCAGTACATTAGAAATTCAACATATCCGACAAAAAGATGTTAATAAAATGTTTCGTAAATGGATAAGTTTAAAAATTTTTACCCATGAGACTTTGGTCAGTTCATCCGCAATATCTCGATTTGAAAGGATTATCGGGAGTATGGCGCGAAGCTCTTTTAGCAAGGGCTGTTTTGGAGGGGAAGACAAAGGGATACCTGCATCATCCGCAGTTGGAACGTTTTAAGGCTTATTCCAATCCTTTGACTGCAATAAATGCCTATCTATATTATGTCTGGCTTGAGAGTAACCGGCGTGGTTATCGGTTTGATGTCGCTAAACTAGCTTCGAATGCCGATACTTTGTCCGAAAAAATTATTCCCGTTACCCGAGGTCAGGTGCAGTACGAATGGCAGCATTTATTGCAAAAGGTTAAGATGAGGGATGCAGACTGGTATAGTCAAATTCAGCCAGTATCATCCAGCGAGGTATTATTGCATCCGGTATTTTATCTGATAGAGGGCAATATAGAAGGCTGGGAAAGAGTGAAAGATATCGGTTCACCAACGGAATGATTGAGTATTTTAAGATTTATGCAGCATCAGAACACTGCAACAATCTTCCCTGTCGTTTTACCTGTTTCCATTTGTTGATGTGCCTGGGGAATTTCTTCAAAGGGGTAAATTTTGGAGACATGGGGTACAATGTGTTTTTTCTCGATCAATGTAGCAATGGTTCTCATGTCGTTGCCGCTGGAGTGTACCAGCATGGTGTACCCTTTTATGCCGGCTGCTGAGGCTTTTTCGGTTGATTCCTTACAATTGTTGGAAGGCAGGCAAATATAGGTTCCCCCCTTTTTCAGGGTCGTAAGGGTACGGTCGATATAACTACCTCCTATGCCATCCAATGCTATATTGAGGTCATGAAGTTCTTCAGTGAAATCAACCGACTGGTAATCGATAGCTTTGTGGGCACCTATCGATAGTACAAAATTTATGTTTGGCTGCGAGCAGGTGCCAATAACGTAGGCTCCAAGGTAGCGGGCTATTTGTATGGCAAAATGTCCTACTCCACCGGCTGCAGCATGGATAAGTACCCGATCGTTTGGTCTCACAGTGGCAATCTGGGTGAGCGCCTGCCATGCTGTTAGTGCTGCCAGACAGCTTGCCGCTGCTTCGGGATGCGAAACATGGCCAGGCTTTTTTGCCAGATGATCTGCTTTACAGGCAACATATTCGGCATAGGCCTTGCCGTGACCCGGAAAGTTAACCATCCCAAATACCTCATCCCCTCTTTTCAAATCATTCACCTGTGAGCCCACGTCAACTACTACTCCCGAAACATCCCAGCCCAGTATAAGCGGCTGTTCGCCTGCCAACTTCGGGTACAGACCTATCCCCATCCGAGTTTTTACATCAATGGGATTGATGCCGATCGCTTTGACCTCTACCAATACTTCATCGGGTTTTATATCGGGTTGCGGTAGCGTCACCAGTTGCAGCATCCCGATCGGCCCGGGCTGTTGTAGTACAAATGCCTTCATTTAAATGAATTTATATGTATTGTACACAAGCGTAAAACTTCTATACCGGCAAGTAATATGCTTGTATGTCGGTATTAAAATCAGCCTAATTTTTCTAAATATAAAATTGAAACAAAAAACGGGTGCTTAATGTTGCAGATGCTCCAGCAGAATTTTCAGACCAACACCAATAAGAATGATTCCCCCAGTAATTCCACTTTATTGCCTACTTTTTGACCGATTTTTTTACCAAAAAGCATGCCCAGCATGGCAAAATAAATAGGTGGTAAATCCAATAACCAATACAGCAAAGGGTAGATTGATGTTAATAAAGACAAAAGTGAAACCAATGATAAACGCATCGATGGTAGTAGCCATGGACAGGGAGAGGATTACCTTAATGTTGTAAATATCGAGGCAGGTTTCGGGGTTGTCGTGGTTCCATGTATCGGCTATCATTTTAAGACCAATTAGGGTGAGCAGTCCAAAGGCTATCCAGTGATCGAAAGGCATGACGTAACGGCTTACTGTCATGCCCAACCACCATCCGATTACAGGCATGGCTGCCTGAAAGATGGCAAAAAATGAAGCAATGCGCGTAGCTTCAAAGAACCGGATATTTTTTTCTTTTATACCGCACGAAACGGAAACTGCAAATGTATCGAGCGAAAGCCCGATACTAATCAGTAGCAATGAAAGAAAATTCATAACTTATTGCAAACGCTTGAGTTGAGCAATGTAGAACCCATCAAATCCTGTTTTGGAAGGCAAAATTTGCTGTTCTTTTACCAGTTCAAACGATCCCTTTCTTTTTTCAAGGAAACGCCTAACCTGTTCCTGATTTTCGGCTGGCAATATGCTGCAGGTGGCATAAACTACGATACCATCTTTTTTTACAAGGTCGGCGTAGCTATTGAGCACATTTGTCTGAATTTTTAAAAGGTTATTTAGTCGTGTGGTATTCATTTTCCACTTAATTTCGGGGTTACGACGGATCGATCCTGTACCCGAACAAGGAGCATCGATGAGTACGCGATCGAAGCTTTCCTTAAGTCGTTTGGTGTCTTTGGTGCTTTTGATGAGTCGAGTTTCTGCCATGTCGACCCCTGCACGTGACAGTCGTTTTTTTAGTTCTGTCAATTTGTCGTTTTGTGTGTCGAAAGCTATGATTTTACCTTTATTTTGCATCAGGCTAGCCATGTGCAGGGTTTTACCTCCGGCACCGGCGCACATGTCGGCCACCCGCATACCGGGTTTTACCTCCAGTGCCATGGTTATTAGCTGCGAACCTGCATCCTGAACCTCAAAATAGCCTTCCTTGTAAAGCTCCGACGAAAAAATGTTTGTACGGGTTTTTATCAGTAAAGCATCAGGTGCCCCCTCTACCGGCTGATTGTCGAATCCATCAACTTTTAACTTCTGCGAAAGTTCTGTTGGCTTAATTTTCAATCGATTGGCACGGACAAATATCGGGGGCGGACTATTCAGTGCCTTTAATTCGTCCTCCCATTCCGGACCGTAAGCCAAAAAGCCCATCTGATCGAGCCAGTCGGGAATAGAATATTTGATTTTCCGGATATTCGAAAGGGTTTCGAACTGGGTTTTAACAAAAGTATGGTCGAAATTTCTTAGCTGAGGAACTTTGGGCAGTTCCATATGATGGATGCTAAGGTACGTGCCCAGCAATTGATAGTAATCGACCGGCCGGGTCACGGGATAGTTATTATGGATTTCGAGCAACAACCTCCACCAGCGGACCAGTTCGTAGCTGATTTCGACAATATTACTCCGGTCATACTCTTCGGTAATGCGGTTGTTTTTAAATTCATAATGGATAATCTTGTCCATCAGATGATTGTTTTCCATCACCTTCCGGACAATTTCCGTAATGTGTTGAGCCTGAACGGGAGTGATAATTATTGGCATCGGAAAATTTTTCTGCAAAGCTAATGATTTTGTTTAGTTATTAAAATGGTAAGGGGAAGTAATAAAAAAACAAGGCAATCAAAACTGATTGCCTTGTTTGGTTTATATTTTGGAGGGCTTGCTATTACATCATGCCGCCCATGCCACCCATACCGCCCATATCGGCGTTACCTTTCTTTTCTTCAGGTATTTCGGCCACCAGGCAGTCGGTCGTAAGAATCATGCCGGCAATAGAGGCAGCATTTTCAAGAGCCACACGGGCTACCTTGGTAGGATCGATAACACCGGATGCCATGAGGTTTTCGAAGGTTTCGGTACGGGCATTGTAACCGAAGTCGTTTTTACCTTCTTTAACTTTCTGGACGATAACGGCACCATCTTGTCCGGCATTGGCTGCGATTTGACGCAGAGGTTCTTCCAGAGCACGTTTTACGATGGCAATACCGGTATTTTCGTCATCGTTTTCGCCCTTAAGGTTTTCGAGAGCTTCGATAGCACGGATGAAACCAACGCCACCACCGGGAATGATTCCTTCTTCAACGGCAGCACGGGTTGCGCTCAGTGCATCGTTTACACGGTCTTTCTTTTCTTTCATTTCAACTTCCGAAGCGGCACCGATATAGAGCACTGCAACACCACCGGCCAGTTTAGCCAAGCGTTCCTGCAGTTTTTCACGGTCGTAGTCGGAAGTGGTATTTTCGATCTGAGCCTTGATCTGGGCTACACGGGCATCGATGTTTTTCTTGTCGCCAGCACCATTAACAATGGTAGTATTGTCTTTGTCAACGGTGACTTTTTCGGCACGACCCAAATCGTTGAGGGTAGCCGAGTCAAGACGCATACCTTTTTCTTCGCTGATAACGGTACCACCGGTAAGGATAGCGATATCTTCGAGCATTTCCTTACGACGATCGCCAAAGCCCGGGGCTTTAACAGCAGCTATACGTAGCGAACCACGCAGCTTGTTCACAACCAGCGTAGCCAGCGCTTCGCCTTCTACGTCTTCGGCTATGATCAGCAAAGGACGACCCGATTGTACCACTGCTTCGAGGATAGGAAGCAGATCTTTCATCGAAGCAATCTTCTTGTCGTGGATAAGGATATAGGGGTTTTCGAGGACTGCTTCCATCTTTTCGGTGTCGGTGACAAAGTAGGGCGAAATATATCCGCGGTCGAACTGCATACCTTCTACCACCTTAACTTCGGTTTCGGTACCTTTGGCTTCTTCGACCGTGATCACGCCTTCTTTCTTAACTTTCGACATTGCCTCGGCTATGAGTTTGCCGATAGAATTATCGTTGTTGGCCGAGATCGTAGCTACCTGTTCGATTTTCTTAATATCATCACCGACGTTCTGGCTCTGTTTTTTCAGATGTTCAATAACAGCGGCAACAGCCTTATCGATACCGCGTTTGAGGTCCATGGGGTTGGCACCGGCGGTAACATTTTTCAGGCCAACGCTTACAATAGCCTGAGCCAATACGGTAGCAGTTGTAGTACCATCGCCGGCGTCGTCATTGGTTTTGGAGGCTACTTCTTTCACCAATTGAGCACCAATATTTTCAAGGTGATTAGCGAGTTCAATCTCTTTTGCTACGGTAACACCATCCTTGGTTACATGAGGATGACCGAATTTTTTATCCAAAACAACATTGCGGCCCTTGGGACCCAATGTCACTTTTACAGCATTTGCCAAAGCATCGACACCACGAAGCAGGGCCTGCCTTGCTTCAAGATCATAAATAATTTCTTTTGCCATATCCAATTGATTTTAAAGGGTTTTACAATTAAATCTAAACATTAAATTACGGCCAAAACATCGCTCTGACGCATTATCAGGTAATCTTTACCATCGATGCTGATTTCGGTTCCAGCGTATTTGCCGTAAAGTACTTCGTCGCCAACTTTCAATTCCATGGGTTCATCCTTGGTTCCTTTTCCTACTGCAACAACTTTTCCGCGCTGCGGTTTTTCCTTTGCGGTGTCGGGGATAATAATGCCACTTGCGGTTTTCTGTTCTGCAGCCATAGGTTCAATCAGAACCCGGTCGGCCAACGGTTTTATCTTTACTTCTGCCATAAGTTTATTGAATTTTATTTGGGTTAAACATTTAATTACCGATTGTTTCGACGTTGGGGGAATAATCAGAAACCATGCCAAATATCCAACCAGCCCGGTAACAACATTTTTTCCTGACAAAATTGCAGTTTGTGGGTCAGTGCGTGTTTTAAAATACCCGATCTATCATTGACTTTTGTGTTTTTATGCGTGTTGTCCGGAGTTTCGGTATAGTGATCCTATGCTGTTAATGCCTTTCATTCGAAAATAAATTTAATTAATTAACTTACTATCAATTTGTTATATACATATTCCTATCTCTGACTCGGGCACTCCCTGAAATTTTCATTGGTTTGTTGTGATGCCTGCGGCATCATGGGGGTTTCATCCGAAAATAATTTATAAGTTACTGACTTACATTTGGTTACACTTAGTCTCTTTTATTAGCGACTCGGCCGGATGGAACTCACAAGTTCGTTTCATTTGGTTTGTTGTGTTTACTACATCAACAGGGTTTTCAATCGTATATTGTTGCTTTGTGCAGATTGATTTTTTTTATTTTATCCCAAATCCGTCAATAGGAATAAAATCTCTAATGACGGTCATTAGAGATTTTATTCGATAACTATTAGATTATTAACTCATTAAATTTGCTGAAGGAATTAAAAAAATTACTTTTTTTGTGTAAGCATTTCTTACAACGTATGAAGGCAATACAAATCGAGTTTACCGACAAAGAGATTACCCCATGGGAAGGCATGTCACTTTTAAAGCAAATACTTTTTAAGTCGGACTATTTCATTTACCAACCTAATGCTAATGACGGATTTGGGTTGAATGGAGGCGTATGCCCGGCCACCGTGCTTTCGGCGTTACTTTCAGAAGAAGTTTGACCAGGGAGTAAACCAACGAGTGTTTACCCTGTTGTACCAGTGGTTCTTTAACAACCTCCATCTGGAT
>Ga0209162_1001015_pt1 | contig 29137 bp, 23 predicted proteins | sample YNPNPMetaG_FD_187121 | JGI IMG/M metagenome (GOLD analysis project Ga0209162, IMG submission 187121) | Anoxygenic and chlorotrophic microbial mat microbial communities from Yellowstone National Park, USA - YNP NP MetaG (SPAdes) (version 2) ...
CCGCTTCCAAGCCCCACCGTACACTTCTTTCCCGCGCCTGTTCCCGCGGGGAGCTTCTTTGCCCGCTTACCGCTTTCTTCCCGCGCCTTCCCGTCCTTGCCGCTCTTATTCGCGCCAGGAAGGAGCCTTGCGGTGCGGGCTCCCCTCGCTTCGTCCTTTCCTTCTCTTTCCGCGACCCTTCTTTCGACCTTGATGGTGGGTGGGCTCCCCTTCTTCAGCTCTTGCTTTCCGGCTGCGTCCTCTTTTGCCCCTGCCTTCCCGGCAACCTTGACTTTCTCCTCCCCTACAGCCTTCTTTTTGTCCCAGTACTGCAATCCCGCCTGCTGTGCTATCTGAAGGATGTTGGTGGTCACCCAGTAGAGGACAACGCCTGCGGGGAGGGAGTAGCCTATGAACCCCATGAGCAGCGGCATTATGAGCATCATGTTCTTCTGCCGAGGGTCGGTTGTGACCTGCTTCTGTGAATACCAGGTGCTGGCCATGAGCAGGATCACCAGCACCAAGCCGCCTGCTCCCGCCTCTTTCGCACTTTCGGATAGGTTACTGATGCCGATGAAGCTGGTGTTGCGGACCAGCTCGCCAGAAACCTGCAGGGCCTGGGGGTTTCCCGCTGCTCCCGCCATCCTGAAAAAAACGTTCCCGAAGAGCATGATCGGTGGGGTTATCACATATTTTCTCAAGACCATGTACAGGGCGATGAAGATGGGCATCTGCATGATGAGGGGCAGGCAGCCGGAGAGAGGGTTGACCTTGTGTTCGCGGTAGAGCCTCATCAGCTCCTCAGACTGCTTCTGCCTATCGTCTTTATATTTCTCCTGGATCTTCTTCATCTCCGGCTGGATCTTCTGCATGGCCAGCATGGAGCGGGTCTGCTTCACTGTAAGGGGCAGCAGCAGCAGCTTTACCAGCACGGTGAGAAAGATGATGGCTAGCCCGTAGTTGTTGGTGAAGGAATAGAATAGCTGCAGCAAGAAATTGAGGGCCGTCACTATGGCGTTCCAGGCCGCGGAAAAGGGGTTAACGGAGGCCGCGAACATCCCCATCGCTCATGCGGGATCGTAGCCGCCAGGGAAGAGGGGATTGCAGCGCAGCACCCTCAGCGCCGCTTTACCCAGACCCCGCAGCGGCCCGTATTTTCTGATGGCGTCAACAGCGTATTCGGAGCAGGTGGGCAAATAGCGACAGGTGGGCTTCTTCCGTGGTGACACGACGAGCTGGTAGGCCCGGATGGGCGCGATGATCACGCGGTCGGCCCATCCCTCATCCCTCTTCCTTGCCGATCTCTCCACAGAATCTCACCAACTCCTCTTCCAGCTCCCGGAAATCGCTCTCCCGCGCCCTTCTTCTCACCGTGAAAACGTATCTTCCGGGGGGGAACTCGTCTTCGTGTATCCTCACGGCTTCCTTCAGCCTGCGCCTCATCCTGTTGCGTACCACGCTCCCCCCGAGTTTGCGGGACAGCGAGAACCCGAATGCCGCCTCTCCTGTTCCGCCTTCGAGGTAGGTGACCAGGAAATTCCGGTATCTCCTGGTCCGGCCGAAACGAAGTACCTCTTGGAAGTCCCCTTTCTTCCTGATAGTTCGCATCAAGCTCAGGCGGTGAGCTCTTTTCTGCCCTTGCGCCTTCTCCTCTTGATGATCTCCCGTCCGGCCCTCGTGCTCATCCTTTTCCGAAAGCCGTGCGTCTTCTTTCTCCTGCGGACGTTGGGCTGATATGTCCTCTTCATCTTTTCCTCCCAAATAAACAGGAGAATTATAGTAGCGCCCCCTCCTCCTGTCAAGAAAAATGGGGGTTCACAAGGTTTCTAATAAAGCCCTCCGGGCATTTTCCACACTTGTTGATAAAGCTGTGGATATCTCAAACGCACACCATCGCCCGCGTTTTCATATCTCGTAATTTTTCCGTTTTCTGGTAAACAGCACGTAAACCCCCATGTGTATATGCGGGCTTATTATCCACAGGGTCGCAGAGCTCAGGTGCGCGGCCAGCTCTTTGTCCGGGGATATCCGCCTGCTCACCTTGAAGTCGCCCTGCCGTTGGGATAGAATTAGCCCGCACAGGCGGAATTCCTCCGGCGGGATGGTATATGTCATCAGAATACGCGAAACTGTGGCAGAATTGCCTTGACTCCTTGCGGGAGAGGGTGAGCCCTCATACCTTTGTCTGGTTCGATTCCACCTCCCTTCTGAAGGTAAGCGACGGCAGGGCGGTGATCGCCACCTCCAATCCCTTCTCTCGCGAATGGCTGGAGAAAAGGCACCTGGGGCAGATCATGGAGGTTCTCAGGGAGAAGGGTATCGACATAGACAATGTGGAGATAGTGGTCAAAGAGGGACCGGCTCGCAGCCCCAAGGGCAAGAAGGTCGGCTATCTTGACCCGGAGAGCCTGGTGGAGGACACCGAGAGCAGCACTCTGAACGAAAAATACACTTTTGAAACCTTCGTAATAGGGCCCTCCAACCATTTCGCCCACGCAGCCGCTCTCTCTGTTGCCGAATCCCCCACCACTTACAATCCCCTTTTCATCTACGCAGGTCCGGGCCTGGGAAAGACCCATCTCCTCCACGCTACCGGGCATTACTTCAAGAAGCTATATCCGGTCGCGGGAGTCATCTACGTGTCCTCGGAGAGATTCGTCAACGATTACATCAACGCTCTCCGCAACAGCCGCATCCCCTCATTTCAGAGAAAGTACCGCTCCTGTGACCTTCTGATGGTGGACGACATACAGTTCCTGGCGGGAAAGGAAAGGATGCAAGAGGAGTTCTTCCACACTTTCAACGACCTCCATAACAACAATAAGCAGATAATCATCACTTGTGACCGGCCGCCCAATACCATCCCCACCCTACAGGAGCGTCTGGTTTCCCGTTTCCAGTGGGGTCTGGTCACTGACATCCAGCCGCCTGATCTGGAAACGAGGATCGCCATTCTCAGGAAGAAGGCGGCTCTTGATCACCGCTCTGTGCCCGACGACGTCATATACTTAATCGCCTCCAAGTTCGAGACGAACATCAGGGAGTTGGAGGGGGCGCTCATCAGGGTGATCGCCTACTCCTCCCTCACCAAGACGGAAATAAGCGTGGAAACGGCCATGATGGTTTTAAAGAGCATGCTCCCTGAATCCCGTAAGCAGGACATAACAGTTGAATACATCATCCAGGTTACCTCCGAATATTTCTCCATATCCCCCGGCCAGCTCACAAGCGCCAGCCGCTCCCGCCAACTGGTTACCGCGAGGCAAATAGCTATGTACCTTTGTAGGGAGTTCACGGACAAATCTCTTCCCGCTATCAGTGAGGCCTTCGGGGGCAGGCACCACTCAACTGTTATCCACGCCATCGAGAAGGTGAAGGGCCAGATCCAGGAGAAGAGGGATGTATATAACATCGTTCAAGAACTCACTAACCGCATTAAGAGCGCCTGATTTCACGATCAAGTGAGCATAATCATGTTGATAATCTGTGGAAATGGCGGGAAACGCATGTTTTTTTCTCCCATCAGACCCGTTTCTCCAGCCATCTTCAATAAAGACTGCGGAACTTTCCACAAGGAAAACTTTTCCCCTACCTCTATGAACGCCACTTTTTGACATAGTCAACAGATAATATGAATAATACGAGAAGTATTAAATAAAGCCTATTAGTAAGGAGGTAGTGATGATAATAAGCTGCTTAAGGGAAGATCTCAGTAACGCACTCCAGGGAGTCCAGAGAGCAGTCTCCTCTAAAAGCATGATGCCGGCTCTTTCCGGCGTACTTATGGAGACATCGCAGGATTCTCTGAGGCTCCATGCCACAGACCTAGAGATCTATATATGTAAAGAAATACCAGTGAAGGTAGAGGAAGAAGGTAAGATCCTGGCCAGCGGAAGACTTCTAAGCGACATAGTAAGGAACATAGAAAGCGACATGGTTAGCCTCCAAGGAAAAGAAGGAAATCTTGAAGTATCAGCGGGAAAGTACCGCTCTTCTCTCCGGACCCTCCCAGTAGAGGATTTTCCGGTCATGCCCGATAAGAAGGAACCTATCCTGGAAAAGGCCTCCATGACGAAGATATTGGATGCTGTGGTGCAGGTTGCCAAGGCAGCATCTAAAGATGATAAGAGGCCCATACTCCAGGGTATCCTCATGGAGATTCAAGGAAACTCAATGAACCTAGTGAGTACGGACAGCTATCGCCTTGCTGTCACCACCATATCCCTCGATGAAGGATCGCTTTCAGAGGGATCGTTTATAATCCCGGCAAGGGCCATGCAGGAGCTGACCAGGTGGGGAAGTAAGGAGGGAGTTATTGAAATATCCAGATCCGACGGTCAGATCAGGTTCGACGCCGGATCATCCTTGATGTTGGTGAGAGAGATAGAAGGAAAGTTCCCTAACTGGAAACAGCTTATCCCTGAGAATCAGAAGACAAAGATCAAGATCAACAGAGAAAATTTTCTTTCAGCGATAAAAAGGGCTTCAATTATCGGAACTACGGTGATAATCGAGGTGGAAGAAGGGGGGCTAAGTTTATCATCAGAGAACCGAGAGGTCGGAAGATCGGATGAGGCGGTGGAGGCAGCAGTGGAAGGGGATACCATGAGGATAGCTTTCAACGCCGAGTTCCTAACGGATGGTATCTCCGGATGCAGCACGGAGGAAGTGATCATCACCGTCGAGGATCCTGAGAAACCGGGGGTAATCTTCGGCGAAGGGGATCCTTACAAGTACCTTATCATGCCCATAAAGATCTAACATTAAAGTCTTTTTGTAACCATCGGCCCTTTAGATGACGGATCCCGAGAGGATCAGTGATAAGTAGTTGCTGAAAGAAATAAAACTCTACGATTTTCGCAACCACCACCGTTTGACCATCTCTTTCGGAATGGGGCTGAACCTCCTCTATGGAGATAACGGCTCGGGAAAGACGAGCGTACTCGAGGGAATATACCTGGCCCTTAAAGCGAAGAGCTTTCGCACCGGGAACTCAGCTGACATGATCAGGGAGGGCGCGGATCTTGCGGTGGTTTCGGCGGAGGTGGAAGATGGGAGGGCGACCCGAACCCTCGCTCGGCAGATATCCCGCCGCGGGACCGTGAAGACCAAGATAGACGGGAAGGAATGTAATGCGGCCGCGCCAATAAACCTTCTCCAAGCGGTCGTCTTCACCCAGGAGGAAATCCAGGTGATAAAAGGAGAGCCGCAGAGAAGGAGAGAATGGATAGACTCACTGGCGGAGGAAATATTCGCGGATGCAGCAGATATTCTGAGGGATTACCGAAGGGCTCTGCACCAGCGCAACGAGACACTAAAAGCAATAAGAGCAGGTAAGGAGAGAGAGGATTCCTTGTCACCCTGGGACGAGATAATAGCGGAAAGAGGCGCTCGCATCAGGATGATGAGATCGGAGGCCCTCAAGGAACTGGAAGCGAGGGTAAGAAGGATGTTGGAGAAGGAAAGCGAGGTTTTTTCAGTCAGGTACTACGGTACCTTCGAGGACATGGATGATCTGCTTCAAAAATTAAAAAGGGGGAGGTCAAGGGACATCGTGAGGGGAACAACCAGCACCGGGCCACACCGGGACGAGATGGTATTCTCGCTCAATGAGAGGAACCTCAGGAATAAAGGATCCCAAGGGCAGCAGAGAAAGGTTTCATTACTCCTGACCCTAGCGGCATCCGAGATCTTGGAGGACAAGAAAGAGCAAAGATGTCTTCTGATGCTCGACGACATGCTCTCTGAACTCGATGAGAACGTGACCCGCTGGATCTTGGACAGGGTAGAAGGAAAAGGACAAGCTCTGGTAACCGCCAATGCCAACCGCATCGGGGATTTCCGGGGAAGGGAAGTAATGATGCATAGGATCTAAGGGGAAGATAAGGACATGTCGGAGGCAAAGTCCCTGGGAAAAGAGGTCTTTCAGATCCTCGAGCAGACATTGGGAGAAGAGAGATATGGGGATCTGGAGAAGATGAGGCGCCTATACGAGGCCTGGGAGATTCTGGTGGGAGAAGAAACTTCCAGGAGAACTGGGCCGTTACTGCTGAGGGACGGCAGGTTGGTGGTAGGGGCAGTGAGCTCTGCATGGTGCAACGAAATGTCGATGAGAAGGGATGAGTTAAAAAAGAACGCCCGGGAAAAACTAGGGATTGATCTGAAAGAAGTGGTTGTGAGAATAAAAACATAAAGTGTAAATCAATACTTTATGTTTATAAAGAATAACATAATTCGTTTCTTAAGCCTCGGGGATCTTCATTTTAGGAGGAAAAGGCGGAGAAAAAACTTAATCCATCAAATTATATAGAGTATAATATCCATGAAGCCAGAATCATGCCCGGTGGCTTTAGGAAAGAGGAGAACAGTTGTTAGAGGAAGCAGGAACAAGGAATAGAAAAGGCGCGGAAGAGTACGACGCCAGCACCATCACTGTCCTCGAGGGGCTGGAAGCGGTAAGAAAAAGACCGGGGATGTATATAGGCTCGACAGGCCCCCGAGGGCTTCACCATCTTATATATGAGGTGGTGGACAACAGCATCGACGAATGCCTCGCGGGGTTCTGCTCGAATATATGGATAACCCTCGAAGAGGACGGCTCGGTCACGGTTGTCGATGACGGCCGCGGCATTCCCATAGACAACATAGAGAGATATGGGAAACCTGCCGCTGAGGTGGTGCTGACCATGCTCCACGCCGGGGGTAAGTTCGAAAGCAAAGCATACAAGGTCTCCGGCGGACTGCACGGGGTGGGGCTCTCCGTGGTGAACGCCCTCTCTGAGTGGCTCATATTGGAGGTGGGAAGGGGCGGCAAGGTCTACCAGCAGAGATACGAGCGAGGCAAGCCGGTCACCTCCCTGCAGGAGGTGGGCACCAGCAGGAGGGACGGCACCATCATCCGGTTCCTCCCCGACCGCCAGATCTTCGAGACAATCGACTACGATTTCGATACCGTGGCCCAGCGCATGCGGGAGATGGCCTTTCTCAATGAGGGAGTCAGGATAGAGCTGATGGACAAGCGCACCCAGCCCCCCACCCAGGTGGTGTTCAAGTACGCGGGGGGGATCAGGGACTTCATCGCCCACATAAACCAGAACAAGGAGCCGCTGCACCGCAAGATAATCTATATCAGCGAGGAGAAGGAAGATGCCCAGCTGGAGATAGCCATGCAGTACAACCGGGGCTATGTAGAGAGCATCTTCACCTTCGCCAACAACATCAACACCCACGAGGGCGGAACTCATTTGGCGGGCTTCAAGTCCGCCCTCACCCGGGTGATCAACGACTACGCGAGGAAGAAAGGCTTCCTGAAGGAGAAGGAAGAGAACCTCGCCGGGGAGGACATCAGGGAGGGCCTTGCCGCCATCATCAGCGTGAAGCTGCGGGAGCCGCAGTTCGAGGGCCAGACCAAGACCAAGCTGGGAAACACCGAGGTCAAGGGGTTCGTGGAGTCGGTGGTGAACGCGAAACTGGCGGAGTTCCTCGAGGAGAATCCCAGCGAGGCCAAGTTGATCTGCTCCAAAGCGGTGGCTGCGGCAAAGGCCAGGCAGGCGGCAAGGCATGCCAGGGAACTCACCCGGAGGAAGTCGCTGCTGGAGAACAGCTCTTTGCCCGGGAAGCTGGCTGACTGCTCCCAGCGAAATCCAGCCCTTTGCGAGATCTACCTGGTGGAAGGGGATTCCGCGGGCGGCTCAGCCAAGCAGGCCCGGGACCGCAGTTTCCAGGCCATCCTGCCCCTGCGCGGAAAGATCCTAAACGTGGAGAAGGCGCGGCTGAACAAGATCCTCAACAACCAGGAGATCCAGGCCATAGTATCAGCCCTGGGCACGGGGATCGGGGAGGAATTCGACATCAGTAAGGCCCGCTACCACAAAGCCATCATCATGACCGATGCCGACGTGGACGGGGCCCACATCCGGACGCTGATCCTCACCTTCTTCTTTCGCTACATGCCCGAGATGATCGAGAACGGATACGTCTACATCGCCCAGCCGCCGCTTTTTCGGGTGAGCGTCGGAGGGAAGGACTACTACGCTCAGACTCAAGAAGAGCTGGAGGAGCTGACGAGGCGGTTCGACGGCAAAAAGGTCTCCATCCAGAGGTACAAAGGACTGGGGGAGATGAACGCTGAACAGCTCTGGGAGACCACCATGAACCCGGAGGCGAGGAGCCTGGTGCAGGTGAATATAGAGGACGCGCTGCTGGCCGACGAGCTCTTCTCCACCCTCATGGGAGACGACGTGGAGGCGCGGCGGCGGTTCATCCAGAAACACGCCAAGAACGTGAGGTTCCTGGATATCTGAGGCAAGCATCCGGGAACCGCTGCGAAACCGGGAGGTCCTGAGAATCGATGAAGCCGCTTTCGGGAAAGATAAAGCCCCTGGAGATAGAGGAGGAGATGCAGCGCTCCTACATAGATTACGCCATGAGCGTGATCGTGGGAAGAGCGCTGCCGGACGTGCGCGACGGCCTCAAGCCGGTGCATCGGCGCATCCTCTACGGGATGTATGAACAGAACCTGACCCCCAACCGCCCGCACCGGAAATCGGCACGGGTAGTCGGGGAAGTCATGGGTAAATATCACCCCCACGGGGACGCGGCCATCTACGATGCCCTGGTGCGCATGGCCCAGGATTTCTCCACCAGGTACGAGCTCATCGACGGCCATGGCAACTTCGGATCGGTGGACGGGGACAACCCCGCGGCCATGCGCTACACGGAAGCGCGCCTAGCGCCCATAAGCGTGGAGATGCTCGCGGACATCGAGAAAAACACCGTGGACTTCGTCCCCAACTACGACGAGTCCATGCAGGAGCCGGAGGTCTTGCCGGCCCGCTTCCCCAACCTGCTGACCAACGGCTCCAGCGGAATAGCGGTGGGCATGGCCACCAACATCCCCCCCCACAATCTGGGGGAGGTCATCGACGCGGCGGTGGCGCTCCTGGAGAATCCTCAGCTGGGGCCACAGGACTTGATGAGATTTATAAAGGGACCGGATTTCCCGACCGGCGGTATAATAATGGGACTATCGGGCGTCCGCGACGCCTACCTAACCGGCCGGGGCATCATCAAGGTGAGAGGGCGCGCCCACATCGAGAGCTCCAAGAGCGGCAGGAGCGCTGTGGTGATCACGGAGATACCCTTCCAGGTGAACAAAGCCCGCCTGGCGGAGCGCATCGCCGAGCTGGTGAGGGAGAAAAAGCTCGCGGGGATATCTGACCTGCGCGACGAGTCGGACCGCAACGGTATCCGCCTGGTGGTGGAGCTGAAAAAGGAAGCCAACCCCCAGGTGGTATTGAATCAGCTATACAAGCATACCCAGCTGGAGGACACCTTCGGAGCCATCATGATCGCCCTGGTGGACGGGGTGCCCCGGACCCTCAACCTCGCCGAGATGCTGGAGCATTACCTGCGGCATCAGGTGGAGGTGGTGGAACGGCGGACTCGCTTCGACCTGGAGAAGGCGGAACAGCGGGCCCATATCCTCGAAGGCCTCTTGGTGGCCCTGGACCACATCGACGAGGTCATCGAGACCATCCGCAGTTCACGGACCGTAGAAGAGGCCAGAGAGAGGCTGCAGAAGGGGTTCGGGCTCACCGAGGCCCAAGCCCAGGCCATCCTGGACATGCGCCTGCAGCGCTTGACCGGCCTGGAGCGACAGAAGGTCAAGGAAGAGCACCGGGAGCTCCTCAAGCAGATCGCCTACCTCAAGTCGGTGCTGGAGGATCCCTCCAAGCTGCGGGGGATCATCCGGGAGGAGCTTTTGAGGATCAAAGAGAAGTACGCGGACGCGCGCCGCACCGAGATCCACCCCGAGGAGGCCGATCTGGACATCGAGGACCTCATAGCCGAGGAAGAGGTCATCGTGACCATCACCCATTCCGGCTACGTGAAGAGGATGCCGGTCGCCGTATACAGGAAGCAGAAGAGGGGAGGGCGGGGCATCACTGGCACCAGCCTCAAGGAGGGCGACTTCGTCGAACACATCTTCGTGGGGTCCACTCACAACTATCTACACTTCTTCTCCAACCGGGGTAGGGTTTACCGCCTGAAAGTATACGAGATACCTGAGGGCAGCAGGACCTCGAGGGGGCAGGCCCTGGTGAATCTGTTGCCTCTGTCCCCCGGAGAGAAGATCTGCTCGGTGATCAGCACCCGCGCCTACGAGGACGGGCAGCACCTGCTGATAGCGACGCGGGGCGGGATGATCAAGAAGACCCGTTTCAGCGAATACGACAGCTCCAGGCGGGACGGTCTAATCGCCATCGTCCTCAAGGAGGGAGACGAGGTCATCGATACTCGGCTCACTGATGGGGAGTCGAACGTGATCCTCACCACCCGCGACGGTTTCGCCATCAAGTTCTCCGAGCGCGACTGCCGGCCCATGGGGCGGGCCACCCAGGGAGTGAAGGCGATAACCCTCAATCCCGATGACCAGGTAGTGGCCATGGGAGTGGCCTCGGAGGACGCTGACCTCTTCGTCATCACCGAGTTCGGCTACGGCAAGCGCACGGCAGTGTCGCGCTACCCTCTGCAGAGGAGGGGAGGCAAGGGGGTGCGCACCATCCATTACGTGCCCCACAAGGGCAAGATAGCCGGCGCCAAATGTGTCAAGGAGAACCAGGAGCTGCTGTCGATATCCACCGATGGGGTGGTCATCCGCATGGCGGTGGATGGGATAAGCCGAATGGGCAGGACCACCCAGGGGGTAAAGGTGATGAGCCTGCGCGAGGGGGACAGCGTGGCGGCGATAGCCATGAAAGTGGTGGAGGAGGAAGAGGGGGAAGAGGAAGCGACGGAGGAAGGGGAGGGCAAGGACTCCACCCCCGAAGGTTAATTTTAAGGGGAAGGGCCCGCTCTCGAGAGAATGGGGATGATGGCGACAGAAGCCTTCGAGGTGGTCGAGCACACGGCGGACATAGGCATCCGCGCATGGGGCGATACCCTGGAGGAGATGCTGGAGAACGCCGCAGCCGGCATGTTCTCGCTGATAGCGGACACCGGCATAGTGAAAGGAAAAGTGGAGGGGACCATCGAGGCCGCGGCGGGCACTCTCGAGGAACTTCTGGTTGCCTGGCTGGAGGAGCTTCTTTACTCGGGGGAGACGAGAGGGTTGGTATGGAAGCGGGCGTGGGTGGAATCCCTGGAACCGGGATGGAGGCTGCGGGGGAAGGCCGCCGGAGCCGATATCGAGGAATGCCGTGAAGCGCTGCGCGGCGAAATAAAAGGGGTTACCCTGCACCAATTAGAGGTATCCCGCGAGGCCGGAGGACGCTGGGCCTGCCGGGTCATCTTCGACGTGTGAAATGTAGCGAACGAGACCGAAGTGGTGACGGGTCGAAGTGGGGCTACCAGGACTGCCTGCCGCAGCACACCAACAGAGCCGCCATCGTTTCAAGCCCCTTCCTCGCCGGAATAAAATCATGCGTGCGAGGTCTTTTTCAGACCCACAGGCGTGGCTAAAGGCACGGAGATGGTTTTCATGAGCACGCAGCAGCCCTTGGTGAAGAAGGGGGAGTACATCTGGGAGATACCCCCGCATACCCGGAGCGACATGAGGGTGCCGGGCAGGGTCTTCGCGGATGAGGAGCTCCTGGAGGCAGCGGCGAGGGACCGCGCCCTTGAGCAGGTGATCAACGTGTCCTGCCTGCCGGGGATACAGGAAGCGGCGATGGCTATGCCGGATATCCACTGGGGATACGGGTTCCCCATCGGGGGGGTGGCGGCCACCGCCGGCGAGGAGGCGGTCATCTCTCCAGGCGGCGTCGGTTACGACATAAGCTGCGGAGTTCGCCTGCTGCGCACTTCCCTGCGAAGGGAGGAGGTGCGGCCGCGCCTGCGGGAGCTGCTGTGCATCCTGTCAACGCTCGTTCCCAAGGGGCTGGGGACTAAGGGCCGGTTGGCCCTCACCCGCCGCGAGACCGAGGGGATCATGCGCGGGGGAGTGCCGGAACTCCTGGCACGGGGCGTCGGCTGGGAAGAGGACTTAGAGTTCATAGAGGACGGCGGGGTCATACCCGGCGCCGATCCCTCCAAGGCCAGCGAGCGCGCCTTCGAGCGAGGCAAAGGGCAGGTGGGCACCCTGGGGTCGGGCAACCATTTCCTGGAGATCCAGTGGGTGGACCGAATTTACTCACCCTGGGAGGCCGCAGTCCTGGGCCTGGAGGAGGACCAGGTGGTGGTGATGATCCATTCGGGTTCGCGGGGGCTCGGCCACCAGGTCTGCACCGATTACGTGAAGCGCATGACCCAGGCGCAGGGGCGCTACGGCATCGTCCTTCCCGATCGCCAGCTGGCTTGCGCACCGGTGGATTCCCCGGAGGGGGCGGACTACCTGGCGGCCATGGCCTGCGCGGCCAATTTCGCCATGGCCAACCGGGAAGCCCTGGGCGAGTGGGTCAGGGAAGGATTCGAGAAGGCTTTCCGATGCGGAGCCCGCAAGCTGGGCATGACCCTGCTCTACGACGTATCCCATAACCTGGCCAAGCGGGAGAAGCATGTGGTGGAGGGAAGGGAAGTGGAGCTGGTGGTTCACCGCAAGGGAGCCACCCGCGCCTTCCCCGGCAGCAGACCGGAGGTGCCCGAGCCCTACCGCGAGATCGGCCAGCCGGTCATAGTCCCCGGGGACATGGGCAGCTATTCCTTCGTCATGGTGGGGAGGGAGGAGGCGCTGCGCCTGAGCTTCGGTTCCACCTGCCACGGCGCCGGCAGGACCATGAGCCGCTCTCAGGCAAAGAAGAGCATAAGGGGGCAGGAGCTGAAGATGCGCCTCGAGGGAGAAGGCATCCTGGTGGAGGCGGCCACCATGGCGGGTCTGGCCGAAGAGGCTCCGGAGGCCTATAAGGACGCGGAGAAGATAACCGCTGTTTGCGAAGGAGCAGGCCTGTCGAAACGGGTGGCGCGGCTACGCCCCATGGCGGTGCTGAAAGGATGAGTGCGAGAGGAGCGAGGGAAAGCGGCTTGCGGAAGAGGGCCGGTGCGCCGCCCCCAGCCCGCACCGCCGCCTTCCTGGCAATAATACTCTTCCTCACGGGCTGCGGAGCGGGGGGATCCACCGCGAAAGCCCCAGCGGATGGCATCGATTACGCGAAGCGGGGCAATTACAAGGTGAGAGCGGTGGAGAACAGCAGGGACTTAGGGATCGGCCTCTACGATGACGGCTCCTTCCGGCTCTTGCCGGAGGGCCGCCTGCTGTCGATAATCTACGACCGGGAGTCGGGTAGGGGATGGGTGCTGGACCGCTACAGCGGGCAGGCAAAGCCCACGGATCGCGAGGGGGCCGCCGCCTTCGACAATTTCATGCCGGCGACACTCCTGGAACCTTACTTCCAGCTCCAGGAGTACTGGTCCGGCGGGGAGTTCCGCATGGCCACCGATGACGGCAGGACCTTCCGCATCCGCATGGAGGGCCCCCACGGCCTTCCTTCGCTCTTCGAGGTGCTGGATGGGCGGGGAGGCACCATCCGCAGGGTGGAGTGGTCCTACTTCCGGGTGGGCGAGGTCAGCCGCCGCAACTTCCGGGATCCCGAGGCGGATTAAACACAATATATTGTGCTTCTAATCGAAGGTATTAACAAAATATTGTTGATATTGTGAAAAAGCCCGGGGAAGAGGGAACGACCTCGTTCAGAAGTTTCGGGATCAGGGCGACTGCAGGGAAAGAAGCCATCCGGCCACGCCAGCAACGCGGGCCACCTTGAGCATCCCCTCCTCCCGCACCCGCTCGGGGGTGTCCGAGGAAAGGTGGAAATCGGGATGCTCGCTCCGGTCATACCAAGACCAATCGCAGGTGACACTGGGCATGTGGTACATGAAGAAGAGGGCGGAGGCCGACCCCGGCTCGCTGCCATTTATCTCCAAGTAAACATCCAGAAAAGATGCCGCCTCGTCCAGGGCCCGCACCGCCTGGCGGTTCTTGCGGTAGTTGAAGTCCCATACGTCCATGTATTCTCCGGATCCAGCCCCCAGCCCCTCCAGGCATATGATGCGGGCGGAGCCCCGTAGGCCGCGCTCCTCCAAGGCCTCTGCCAGGGCCTTGGCCCCGAAGTGGCCACACTCTCCCGCGTTGAGCTCCGCGAAGACCAGGGTGGACTGGGGCGCTTCCCCCAGTGAGGCCATGACCCGGGCCAATTCCAGCACCGCTGCCGCGCCGGTGGCGTTGTAGTCGGCGCCCGGATAGACCTCTCCGGTTTCGGGGTCCACCCCCATGCCGTCGAAGTTGGCGGCGAAGACCACTAGCTCTGAAGGTCTGGCGGAGCCGGGGATGACTCCGATGATGTTGCTTGCCGACACCGCCTCACCCGGGGGGTCGTCCAGGAAACTGCGACTGGCGGGGAACTCGAAATTCTGGCGCAGCCCCCCCAGCCCCAACGCTTCCAAGGGCTGCAGGCCCGCTTCGCGGAAGGAGCTCTCCAGGAAAGAAGCGACCTCCTCGTTCTGGGGGGAGCCAGCTGGGCGCCCACGCATCTCTGGAGAGGCCAAGAAGCGGACGGTCTCCATCATCCGCTCGGCGCTCACCGAGTCGGCAAGGCGCTGCAGGAGCCGTTCTTGCGGCAGCGTTTCGGCTGCCGGGGCCGACTCCTGGGCTCTGCCGCAGCCCGCGATCAGCGGGGTCGATCCCAGCAGCAGTGCTGCCGCGAGCAGCCCCAACCCTTTGGTCGGCACCGGAGATCTCTTTGGCCTCAACGGCCACCCCCCAGCTCCATAGTCTCGCGGAAATCGCGCTCGCTGCGCCTGGCCCTGAGGAACAGGGGCACCAGCAATGCCTCCGCCGCCAGCGCCGCTCCCACGATGATCAGGATGTAGAGCCAGAGCCGGGAGCCTTTACCGGCCTCGCTGCCCCCCGAGGGCAGGCCTACCTCGGAGGGGCTAACCCCCAGGGCCTGGCAGGCGTCAGCCTCCCGATCGCTGTCGCTGATGTTGATGGTTATCTTGATCTCATCGGTGTGAGCGGCCTCCCGCAGGGTCTGCGCGATCTGACGCAGGGCCTTGACCGCGGACTCGTGGTCCCCGGCCAGCTGCATGAGCTCCCCCGATAGGTTGACGGCATAGCTGCTCCCCACCATGCTCTTGGTGGAATACATCAGCTTTACCCCGGGAGGTATGAAGGTCTGGTACCCCTGTTCCCGCTCTTCATCGGTGGGCCCCTCCAGGAGGTCCTTGATGGCGAACTCCACCATCTGCCCGCCCGCGGGTATGTTGGAGCGAGGCACGCCCAACAGCTCGCCGTCCCGGTAGAAATAGAGCTGCATGGCGGAAGACTCCGTAGGCTGGGGCGTCACAGGAGGGCCCTCCCCCGGCGCTTCCTCAGCGGGGGCCTGCTGCCCCGGGGCCTCCTCCTGGGCCCGGACCCCGGCAGGGACAGTCGCCATCAGCAGCAGGGCCACCAGAACTGCGGACAGCGCTAAGGCAAGCCCCGCGGGCCTCGTCTGGAACTCGACCTTCATAATCCGACTCCTTTGCCTTCATGAGGAACGTACCCAGTCAATTCTATCCTTTGACGCCCGGCCCCTCAAGGAAAGGCCACCTCCAGCACAAATTATGTAAAGGGAAGAACGGATGAATGCGCACTGCGGGGGGCGGCCGGTAAAGAGAGAATTAGCACGCATAAGGCCTGCCCCGCGGGCCTTATCGGCGAGCGGGGCAGGACCAGAACCCAACCTCGCGCATTCGTGGTATATATGTGGGAGGTGAAAGAAGGAGGAAACGGGGGAAGGGCCGTGAAGAGCGCCACGAAGACCATTCTCATTGTCGAGGACGAGAGGCCCCTAGCCGAGGCGCTGAGATATGCTCTGGAGAAAGAGGGTTACGGGGTGGAGCTGGCCCACGACGGCGAGGCGGGCCTGCGGAGGTTCCAGGAGGGGGGCGTCGACCTGGTGCTTTTGGACTTGATGCTCCCGGGGCTGGACGGGCTGGAGGTATGCCGGCGCATCCGCGCGGGTTCCTCCATTCCCATGATCATGCTCACCGCCCGGGACTCCGATCTGGACAAGGTGCTGGGGCTGGAAATGGGGGCGGACGACTACATCACCAAGCCCTTCAACGTGCGCGAGGTGCTGGCCCGCATCAAGGCGGTGCTGCGCCGGGCGGAGACGCGGGAGGAAGAGCCCCCGGCCCTGGTGAGGTGGGGGGATATATCCCTGGACCGAGAGAGACACGAGGCCAGCATGGGAGGCCGGCCCCTGCACCTCACCCCCATAGAATACGGACTGCTGGAGGTCTTCCTCCGGCATCCCCGCAAGGCCCTTCCCCGCGAATACCTCATAACCCAGGTATGGGGCGGAAGTTTCTACGGGCCCACCAAGACCCTGGATGTGCACATCCGCCACCTGCGGGAGAAACTCGAGCCGGATCCCGCCAACCCCGTCTACATCACCACGGTGCGGGGGGTCGGTTACCGCCTGGACCGCCCGGCTGAAGGCTGAGCCATGCATGACCTGCGCCGGATCCTAGTCCTGAGGGTGGGCGTAGCCCTCCTTCTGGCGTTCGCCCTGGCGACGCTGTTCATGCCCCTTTTGTTGCGGCAGCGCATGCTGGAGGAGCAGAAGCGGGGCCTGTTGGGGGAAGCGAGGGCGCTGGCCGGGACAGTTGATGCCGGCTTTGCGGAAAAGGGACCGGATGAGCTGAAAGCCTTGGCGAAGCAGATCATGGCCGGATCGCGCGAGCGGCTGACCATCGTGGATTCCCAGGGCAACGTGCTGGCCGATTCGGAAGCAGACTCCGCGGCGATGGAAAACCATGCAGACCGACCCGAGATCAAGGCGGCCCTGGCTGGGGGAGAGGGCACGGCGGTCCGCAGGTCGCCCACCCTGGGGGTCAACATGGTCTATGCGGCCGTGCCCCTAAGAGAGGGCAGTGGGGCCGGTGGAGCGCTGCGGGTGGCGGTGCACGAGAGCGAGATAACCGGCGCGGCGGTGGCCACCGGCCTGACCCTGGCGGCGCTCATGGCGGCGCTCATGGCGGCGATATACGCTCTCATCCTGCGAGCTCAGAGGACGCTTCGGGACGACCTGAGGGACCTGGCGCGGTCGGCCGAGAGGCTGTTGGAGGAAAAAGAGGAAGAAGGAGAGGCAGGCACGACTGCAGCCGTGGCAAGGCCGCTGCTGGCCGACCTCCAGCCGCTGTCGGAAGAGCTGAGGGCGCTGGGAGCCAGGACCGTCGAGCAGCGGAGGGGCCTGCGGGCCGAGAAAGAAAGGCTGGAAGCGGTGCTGGACAGTGTGGGCGCGGGGATAATCGGGCTCGACGGTGAGGGCAGGGTGGAGCTCGTGAACCCGGCCGCCGAACGCATCCTGGGCTTGCGGCGCGAGGAAGCGTTGGGGAGGATGCTGGCAGAGGTGCATCCGAGCACGGCGGTGGACCGCGCGGCGATGCAGGCCCTCAAGGGCTCCGAAGCAGAGGCGGAAACGCAGATAAACATGCCTCGCAGGAGATATCTTCGAATCAAGGCCAGCCCCGTGCGCGGCTCCTCCGAAGAAATAGAGGGGGCCATCGTGGTCCTCGACGATGTCACCGCTGCCCGGGGTACGGAGAGGATGAGGCGGGATTTCGTGGCCAACGTGTCCCACGAGCTGAGGACGCCGGTGGCCAACCTGAGGGCGCTGGTGGAGGCGCTGAGGCTCGGAGCCATGGAGGAAAAGGAGAAGGCGGCCAGGTTCCTGGAGGACCTCGATGCGGAATCAGGACGCCTGACCCGGCTCATCGAGGACCTGCTGGCCCTCTCGCGATTGGAATCGGCCGAATTCACCCTCCAGCGCCAGAGAGTAGGCCTGGTCGGGCTGCTGCGCGACATAGCGGCGGGCAAACGCCTGCTGGCCGAGCGTTACGGAGTGGAGGTGCGCCTGGCCTTGCCCGGGAACGAGGTGCACGTATTCGGGGATGCCGGACTGATCACGACGGCCTGCGCCAACCTCCTGGACAACGCCATCAAGTACAACCGACCGGGAGGACAAGTGGATATCGCGCTGGAGGAAGGAGGGGGCGAGGCGAGGATCTTTTTCGCCGACACGGGCATCGGCATCCCCGAGGAAGACCGCGACCGGGTGTTTGAGCGCTTTTACCGGGTGGACAGGGCACGATCCCGGGAGACCGGCGGCACCGGCCTGGGCCTGTCCATCGTCAAACACGTGGCGGAGCTGCACGGAGGCAGGGTGGAGCTTTCCAGCCAGGAAGGCGGGGGGTCTACCTTCACCCTCATCCTGCCGCGGAGCGGCGGCGAGGATTACACACCAGCGTGAACTCGCCAAGCAGGGACCACGGGCCCTTGCCCATGACCAACCATCCCCTGATGGAGGCGGCAGCCCCGCCACGCTGCCAAAGCGGTCAACGATAAGAAGAGGATGAAACCTCCGCCCCACCGCAGCGCGGAAGGGCAACGGGCCACCGGGACACAAAGGTCCTTAACCAAACATTAACCGTTTCTGAGGGATTCTTAAGGCGTCATGAACCCCAGTTGAAAGAAGGCCCTTTTGAATTAATGCTTGGATGGGAGCGACGGCGATGGGATGGGAAGAAGGAAGATGAGCCGAGAGCCCCGATCGGGGCTAAGCGGGCTGGAAATATAAGGCGAAAGGCGAGGAAGCCAAAGAAGAAGAGGAGAAAGATGACGAAAGGAGCGGATATGACCTCGAGGACCAAGGGCTTTCTGGGAATCACCCTACTCACACTGCTGATCGCCACGCTCTTGCTGGCAGGATGCGGCGAAAAAAAGGAGGAGAGCGGAGGAGGCGGAACGGCGCAGAAATATTCCGGCACGGTGAAGTGCTCCGGCTCCACCACCGTGTTGCCCATAGCCCAGGAGGCGGCGGACCGCTTCATGGATGCCAACCCTGACGCCACCGTGGAAGTGCAGGGAGGCGGGTCCAGCGTGGGGATTACCCAGGTCAAGGACGGGGTGGTCGATATCGGCATGAGCTCGCGTGACATCAAGCAGGAGGAGAATCCCGACGGATCCCTGGTGCCCCAGAAGATAGCCTTGGATATCATCTGCGTGATAGTGCATCCCTCGAACAGGGTGGACAACCTCACCGCCGAACAGGTCAAGGACATCTTCACCGGACGCATCACCAACTGGAAAGATGTCGGGGGAGCGGACGCCGAGATAATCGTGGTGGTCCGGGACAAGGCCTCGGGGACGCGGGAGATGTTCGACGAGAAGGCCATGGGCCACAAGAAGGAAGCGCCGGTGGAGCCGGTGGCCTCGGCCATAGAGTGCAACTCCAACGGCGTGCTGCGGGAGACCGTGGCCTCCAAGACCAACGCCATCGGCTACGTTTCCAAGGGATACGTGAACAACACGGTCAAGGAGGTCAAGTACAACGGGGTGGCCCCCTCGGTACAGACGGCCAAAGACAAGACCTATCCCCTGGCCCGCTTCCTGTACCTGATCACCAAGGGCCAGCCCTCCGGTGCGGCGAAGGGGTTCATCGACTTCGTGCTGTCGGACTCCTTCCAGAACGACGTGGTGGCGAAGGAATACATACCCATCAAGCAGGCGCAGTAGTTTAGAGCAAGCAAGGCCTCTTCGCGGAAGGCGCGTCGCCCCTCCTGCCCTCCAGGCGCGCCTCCGGGACCATGCGAGGGGAGTGCGGAAGCCCCGGACTCCCCTCCGACCCTATCCATGGGCTTTGAGAAGGAGAAGCGGCTTGAGGAAGAGGAAGACGAAAGCGGACGACCCGATGGCCAGGGCGGTGATGTTGATATGCTCGTCGGTCTGCGTGCTGGGCATCGCCCTCATCTTCATCTTCATCATCAGGGAGAGCCTGCCCGCCTTCCGGGAGCTGGGGCTGGCTAATTTGTTCGGTTCACAGTGGTCGCCGAACGTGTCCGAGCCGGTGGCAGGAAAATACGGCATGCTGGCCTTCATCAACGGGACGGTGCTCACCACTTTGGGGGGTCTCTTGCTGGGCGCCCCTCTGGGGATTTGCACCGCCATCTTCCTCGACCAGGTGGCTCCGCGCTGGGCGGCAAAGGTCATTCACCGCGGAATAGAACTGCTGGCGGGAATACCCTCGGTGGTTATAGGGTGGTTCGGGCTAACCCTGCTGGTGCCCTTCCTGGCAAAGGTGTCGGGAACGGGAGGGGACGGAATCCTTGCGGCCTCCATCGTCCTGGGGATCATGACCCTGCCCACCATCACTTTCCTCTCGTTGGAGGCCCTGCGCTCGCTGCCCCGGGAATACCGCGAGGCCTCGCTGGCTCTGGGAGCGACCCGCTGGCAGACCATCAGGCGGGTCTTGGTGCCAGCCGCGCGCCGCGGCATCCTGGTGTCTGTGATCCTGGGGATGGGCAGGGCCATCGGGGAAACCATGGCCGTGCAGATGGTCATCGGGAACGCTCGCCAGGCGGCTTGGGGGCCCTTCCAGCGGACCAGCACCTTGCCCTCACGCATCATCACCGACATGGGCGAGTCCTCGGGGCTTTTCCGCTCCGCCCTCTTCGCCCAGGGGCTGGTGCTGCTGGTCCTGGCCATGCTGCTTATCCTGGCCATACGGCTGGTGAACCGGGAAAAGGAGAGCGCAAGATGAACCCAAAGACGGCCGACCGGCTGGCCAGCGCGGTTCTCTGGATGCTGGGGGGCATAACCTTAGCTGCACTGATATTCGTCGTCGCCCAGATCCTCATAAGGGGTCTGGCTACGGCTTTGAATCCGTCCTTCTTTCTGGGAAGGCCCCGGGCTTTCCAGGAAGGCGGGGGAGTGCTGCCCATGCTGGTGTCCTCCATCTACCTGGCCGTATGGACATTGGTGATAGCGCTCCCGGTATCGCTGGGGGCAGCCATATACTTGGCTGAGTTCGCCCGGACCGGCAGCAAGGCCGCTGCCGCCGTCCGCTTCTGCGCGGACAGCCTGGCCTCACTGCCCTCCATCGTGTTCGGCCTCTTCGGCATGACCTTTTTCGTCATCTACTTGAGATGGGGCACCTGCCTCTTGGCCGGGGCCTGCACCCTGGCCTTGCTCAACCTGCCGGTGCTCATGCGCAGCGCCGAGGAATCCATGCGCGCGGTTCCCGCCACCTACCGGGAGGCCTCCCTGGGCTTGGGGGCGGGAAGATGGAGGACGGTGCGCCAGGTGGTCATCCCCTCGGCCATGCCCGGCATCCTGGCGGGGACGGTGCTCACCGTGGGAAGGATTTTAGGGGAGTCGGCCTCGCTGATCTTCGTGATGATGCTGGTCACCCGGAAAACCCCCTCCTTCAACCCCCTGAGCAATGCGGCGCCCCTCGCTTCCAATATCTGGTATACGCAGACCGAGGCCATCATCCCGGATTACCGCCGCGTGGTCGATGGGGGAGCGGCGCTGCTCCTTTTGCTGGTGCTCGCGGTAAACCTGGCGGCAAGGTCCCTGGGTAAGGCCTACAGCAGGAGGAAGGGGGTCAAAACCGCCAATGCCTGAGCTCGAGCACAAGATGCACATAGGGGACCTCAGCCTTTTCTACGACGGCTTCAAGGCCCTCGAGGACATAAACATGAAAGTGTACTGCCGCCGTATAACCGCCCTCATCGGCCCTTCCGGATGCGGCAAGAGCTCCCTGCTGCGTTGCCTTAACCGCATGAACGACCTGGTGGAGGGGGCAAGGGTGGAAGGGCGGATCGAGCTGGACGGGGAGGACATCTACGCTGTTGGATGCGACCTCACCCACCTGAGGCGGCGGGTGGGCATGGTCTTCCAGAAGCCCAACCCCTTTCCCATGAGCATATTCGACAACGTGGCTTACGGGCCGCGCCTGGAAGGCAGAAAAGGTCGGGGAGACCTGGAGGAGATCGTGGAACGGAGCCTGCGACGCGCGGCCCTCTGGGACGAAGTCAAGGACAAGCTGAAGCAATCGGCGCTGGCCCTTTCCGGGGGGCAGCAGCAGCGGCTATGCATAGCCCGGGTGCTGGCGGTGCAGCCGGAAGTCATCTTGTTGGATGAACCATGTTCGGCCCTCGATCCCATCTCCACGCAGCGCATCGAGGATCTGCTAGCCGAGCTGAAGGACTCCTATACCATCGTCATCGTCACTCACAACATGCAGCAAGCGGCACGGGTGAGCGACTTCACCGCCTTCCTCACCATCGAGAACCAAGGAGAGCCGGGTCGGCTGGTAGAATATGGGGAGACAGAGGAGATATTCACCAGGCCGCGCGACCCGAGGACGGAGAACTACATCACCGGACGCTTCGGTTAAAGGGGGACTGGGGGCGGGGCGGAAACCTTGGAAAGGAGAGGGCGTGGAGCCAAGAAAGGATTTTCACCAGCAGCTCGAGGAGATGTACCTGGAGTTGCTGCGCATGTCCAACCGATGCCTGGAGCTGATAGATGATACCCGCGTGGCCTTCCTGGATTTGGACGGGGAGAAGGCGGAGAGGATAATCGCGGCGGACGAAGAGATAGACGACATGCGCTATTCCCTGGAGGAGAGCGGCATCGAGCTCATCGCTCGCCAGGCGCCGGTGGCGGTGGACCTGCGCACCATCATCGTCATCATGCGCCTGGCCCAGCACTTGGAGCGGGTGGCTGACCTGTGCGTGAACATCTCCAAGGCGATAATAAACCTGTCCGGACACGCTTCCCTCTCGTCGTGGATAAAGGAGAACATGGACGAGATGTTCAAAAGGTCCGCGCGGATGCTCTCCTGCGCCACCCAGGCCTTCCGCGACCGCGACCTCACGCTGGCGGGGGAGCTCAACGAGATGGACGAGAAGGTGGACCGCATCAACCGCGCCTTCCTTACCGGCTTTGACCGGGATTCGGAGGAAGAGCTGGAGCTGGTGGTCAGGGTGGTGCTGATATCACGCTTCATCGAGCGCATCGCCGACCATGCGGTGGACATCGGCGAGCATGTGCGCTTCCTGGTGACCGGCTCGGTGCAAGAAGGAGATTGAGGGGAGGGCTTACGCGCGAGGAATGCTGGCGAGAGAGCGTTTCCCGAGTGGCGGCGACGCTGGAAGTCGCCATGTGAGCCGGCAGCCAGACGCTTCCTCCGTGGGATTCGCCGGGCCGGCCCTCGGCCCGTAAGGGAGCAAGCCCCGCGAGAAGGGCGCTCAAGGCGCCTTCTTCACGGTGATGGTCACCTCGCTTCCCGGCTCCACCATGGTCAGGGCCGCCGGGTCCTGGTTCACCACCCTGCCGATCTGGGGATCGGTGGGATCGGTGGCGGTCTGATAGACAACCTTGACGGTAAGCCGCTTGGACTCCAGCGCGCTGCGGGCGTCGCTCTCCCTCAGGCCCGTGACGTCGGGAACCTCCGTGCCGGAACTGACAAAGATGGTCACCGTGTCGCCCTCGTAGACCGTGGCCCCTGAGGCGGGCGACTGGTCGATGACGTAGCCCTTCTTCACCGTGTCCGAGGGCTGCTCCACCTTGTTCACGACGAGCTTCTTGTCGGTGAGGATGGACTCGGCATCGTCCGCCGTCTTCCCCTTGACGTTGGGAACGGTGACCCTGCTCAGGAGGGCGCCCACTTCGATGGTAACGGTATTTCCGGGCGTGGTCAGGGTTCCCTTGCTGGGTGACTGGGAGAGGACCACGTCGACCTCTGAATCCTTTTTGGTGGGCTTCTGGCGGACCTCCGCCTTGAGCCCGCTTTCACTGATGCGCGACAGGGCCTGGCCGGAGGTCAGCCCCACCAACTCCGGAACCCGCAGCTCCCTGGTGATGACCACCGAAACCGCCTTGCTCCGCGCGATGCGCTGGCCGCTTTCCGGATCCTGGGAGACGATCACATCAGGGGTCTCCCCTTCCCGGGTTATGTACTGCTCCTCCTTTATCTCCAATTTCAGCCCCACTGCCTCCAAGGCGCTCCGGGCCTCCGCCTCGGTCTTCCCGATGAGGTTGGGCACGTCCACCATGGGCTGCCGCCCGGTGAGGGTGAGGGCGAGGATGATGCCCAAAACCCCCAGCACCAACAGCGAAATGGCCAACACCCAGACCCAAGCTGGCGTCTTCTTGCCGGCAGGAGGCGGAAGGACCGCGGGCGCCACCGGATAGGCGGGGGCAGTGGGCGCCGTAGGGGCGGTGGGTGCCGCGGATGCGGGAGGCACTGCGGCGGGCATCACCGGCGTGGCGGAAACCGGCATCCCCTCCAGGAATCTCAGGAGGTCGGCCTTGAACTCCTGGGCGGTCTGGTAACGGTTGGCGGGGTTCTTGGCCAGAGCTTTCATCACGATGGCCTCCATGGCCGGGGGTATGCCCGGGACGATCATAGATGGGGGAACAGGGTCGTCCCGCACCTGGCGGTAGGCCACCGTCAAAGGGTTCTCATCGTCGAAGGGAACCCTGCCGGCGAGCATCTCGTAGAGGACTATGCCCAGCGAGTAGATATCGGCCCGGCCGTCCACGGAGAGGCCCTGCGCCTGCTCCGGCGCTATGTACTGGGCGGTGCCCATGACCACCCCCGTCTGGGTTATCCCGGTGCCGCTGGCAGCCCGGGCTATCCCGAAATCCATCACCTTTACCTGGCCGGTGGGGGTGATGATGACGTTCTGCGGCTTGATGTCGCGATGCACCAGGTTGCGGCGGTGGGCGAACTGCAGTGCTGCGGCGATCTCCGCCGCGACCTCCGCCGCCCGCTCTGGGGTGAAGGCGCCCTGCTCCCGCAAGAGGTCTTTCAGCTCCCGTCCCTCCACGTACTCCATGACGATGTAGTAAGCGTCGCCCTCGTTGCCCCAGTCGTACACGCTGACGATGTTGGGGTGGTTGAGGTTGGCCGCGGCTTGGGCCTCATAGCGGAAGCGCTGGATGTAGCCAGCGTCCCTGGCGTATTCTGAGTGAAGGACCTTCACCGCCACCGGGCGGCTGAGGGTGAGGTCATCTGCCAGGTAGACGTCGGACATGCCGCCGGAGCCGATCTTCTCCCTGATGCGGTAACGGCCACCGAAGACGCTTCCCAACATCCAGAGACGCTCCTTTCCGTCCTACACCTGAGTTATGACGACGCCGTCGCGGCCCAGCCGCCACAACCTATTTTCTCCCACGGCCACGCTATCTCCTTGCCCCCTTTGACCTTCCCGCTCCCGCGGGGGCTTCCATGGCATTTATACGACGACCCGGGCGTCGAGGTTCCCTCAGCGGCTCACCACCAGGTTCACCTTCTCTCCTCCCGAGAGCCTGGTGCCCTCGGGGGGGTCGCTTCCCAGGACCACCCCGGGCTTGTACTCGTCCGTTTCCTCGTAGAAGACCTCCCCCACCTCCAGCCCCTCCCTCTTCAAGGCGGCCCGTGCATCTTCCACGAGCAGTCCCCTGAGGTAGGGCACGGTCAGAGGCCCCCGGCTCACCACCACGGTTATCTCCGACCCCTTGGCCACGCGCTTCCCCGCCGCGGGGGTCTGGGTGATGACCCTGTCGGCCTCGAAGTAGGCGTTGTATTCGGCGCCTCCCTCTCGGAAGCGAAAGCCGCGGCTCTCCGCCTCGCGCCGGGCCTCCTCCACGTTCCTGCGCACCAGGTTAGGCACCTCGACCTTGGTGCGCAGCAGGGGGGAGACCACCAACCAGGCCAGCAAGGCGGCGAAGGCCAGGGCCAAGACGCCGGAGGCCACGAGCAACCATCGCCGCTCCAGGCCCAGGATTCGGGGGCGCTCCTCGCCTGGGGGACTTCCTCCGGTGGGCACCCCGGCCGGTTGCGTTGCCTGCAAGGGCGACTCCCTTCGCAGGGCCGCCTCCAGCTCGCGGCGCAACTCTCCCGCATCCCGGAAACGGGCGTGCTCGCCCCGCGAGAGTGCTTTCTCCACGATGCGGGCGACCTTGGGCGGTACCTCCTCCCCCAGGTCCAGGCGGGGGGTGGCGGACTCCCCCTGAAGCAGGCGGGGGTCTAAGTCCTTCCCTGTCATGCAACGGTAGAGGAGGGCCCCCAGGGCCCTAATGTCCTCGGCCTGGGCGGGAGGCCCCGGCACTACCGGATGCAGGCCGCCCCCGGCTGCGGGGCGGGGGTAACCGGCGTCCGCCAGCTTCACGCCCCCGCCCGGCAGCAACAGGACCTTTTCCGGCCGGATGTCCCCGTGTGCTCCTCCCGAGCGGTGCAGGGCCTCCAGCGCTTCGCTGGCGAGGGCGGCGAAACTGAGAAAGCCCCGCAACGACATCCTCTCTTTCTCCGCCAGCTTATCGGAAAGGAGGACGCCTCCGCTATCCTCCTCGATCACGAAGGCGGCTTCGCCCTCCATGCCGAAGTCCAGCACCTTTACCAGGCCTGGGTGCTGGAGGCGGGCGATTCTCCTCGCTGCAGCCAGGAGGGAACTGGCCGCTGCCTTGCCAGCGGGGCTTTCGCCCGGCTGGCCCCGCTCGTCAAGAGCTTTCACCACCACCTTCTGTTCGAGGAGCAGGTCGTATGCGATGAAGAGGGAATAGCCGTCCCGGGTGCCCAGCGACTGGTCAAGACGGTAGCGATTCTTGATGATGCGGCCGGGGAACAACCCGCCCGCGCCCTGTTCTGTTTCTTCCACCAAGGCCTCCTCGTTTCCTTAGGAGTTTTCCCGGCGGATGCGCTCAGGCCATCCGGGCCTCCGCCCACCTCTCACCGGCTGTAGCTCGCTCCGGACCGCCTCGCCTTTCCTTCTTCCGCCAGGGTCGTAGCGCCCCAAAGGAATTCTACCGCAAGGCGGCCTCCATCACCTTCCTGGCTATGGGGGCAGCCACGGAACCGCCAGAACCCCCGCTGTTCTCCACCACCACTGCCACTACCACCTGGGGATTGCGGGCGGGGGCGATGCCCAAGAACCAGGTGTGGTCGGGCTTGCCCTGCACCTCCGCCGTCCCGGTCTTTCCGGCGACGGCATAACCGGAAATGGCCGCCTGCCTGCCGGTGCCGCTGCTGACCACCTCGATCATCATCTCCAGGATGCGCCCGGCGGTGCCGCTGGACATCATGCTCAGCCACTCCTTCGACTCGAACTTCTCCACGACATCCTGCCCCTGGCGCACGTCCTGGAGGAGATGGGGCTGCATGATGACCCCGCCGTTGGCCACGGCGCAGCCGTACAGGCACATCTGCAGGGGAGTGACCAGCAAGTCGCCCTGCCCGTAACCCTCGCTGGCCACCTCCGCCAAGTCGGACTGCCAGGCCTGAGGCATGGAGGAGCGGGCCACTTCGGGTAAGTCCAGGGGGGGATGCTGGTTCATGCCTCCCCGTTCCGCGTAGTCGACCAGCACCTCACCGCCGATCTCCGCGGCGAGCTGAGCGAAGTAGGTGTTGACGGAAAAAGCCAGTGCCGCGGTCATGTCTATCGTACCGAAGGAGGAATCGTCATAATTGTGGATCTTAGCCCCGCCGATGGTCACCACGCCGGGGCAGTCATAGACCTTTTCCGGGCTGATGCCCGCCCCGTCTATGGCGGCGGCTGCGGTGACCGGCTTGAAGGACGAACCGGGTGGGTAGAGCCCCTGTGTTGCGCGGTTTAGGAGAGGGGCAGCGGAGTCCGCCGAGTATTCCCGCATGGCCAGGGCGCAGGCGGGCTCCCCGCCTGGCTGGTGGGCCACGGGGCTGAGGTCCACCAGCCGGTTGGGGTCGAAGGCCGGCTGCGAGCACATGGCCAGGACGGCCCCGGTACGCGGGTTGATGGCCACCACCGCACCGGTGCGGCCCCCGAGAGCCATAGCTGCCGCCTCCTGGACCGAGCTCTTGATGGTCAGGGTGATGTCGCGTCCCTCCCGGCCAGTCCGGGTCAGCCGCTGATAGAAGGGGAGCACCTCGTCTTTGGCCAGGAGTTGATCGTTGTACTGGGCCTCGATCCCCGCCCGCCCCAGGCTGGGGCTGTCGTAGCCGGTGACATGGGAGTAGATGGCGCCCTGGGGATAGTAGCGGGAATACTTGTAAAGCCCCTTCCCCTCCCGGCTCTCGGCCAGCAAGACGCCGTCTGAGCTGAAGATGCTCCCCCGCCGGATCCCGTACTCGGCCTCCAGGCGCCGCAGGTTGTGGGGGTCGGCGGCGAGGCGGCGGTTGTCCACCGCCTGCAGCCAGGTGAGGTTGGCCAGCAGGGCCGCCAGCAGCACAGCGAAGAACGCCCCCAGCCGCCGTATATCCCTATCCAGAGCGGCTCACCCCCTCCGTGTACTGCTTCCCCGATATCACCAGCAGCAAGCCTGCCAGCAGGAAATTGGTGAGGATGGAGGACCCCCCGTAGCTCACGTAGGGAAGGGTGATGCCGGTGAGGGGGATCAGGCGGGTGACCCCGCCAACGATGACGAAGCACTGCAGGAAGAGGATGGTGCTGAGCCCCACCGAAAGAAGCCCCTCGAAGCTGCCCCCGCAATCCTGGGCGTTACGCAGACCGCGCCAGGCCAGCAGGAGGAAGAACAAAAGGACGGAGGCGCCCCCCAGCAAGCCCAGCTCCTCGCAGAGGGCAGCGAAGATGAAGTCGGTGGCCACGAACTGCACGCTGTGGCGGTCGGTCACGAAATTGGGGTCGATGTAGCCCGGCTGCCCTCTCCCCAGGCCGGTCCCGGCGATGCCCCCCGAGGCGATGGCGAAGAGGGACTGCGCCGGCTGGTAGCTATCGGCGGTAATGGTGGCTGGGTTCAAGGGATCGGCCCAGATCTTCACGCGCCTCTGCACATGGCTGAAGGCGAAATAACAGCAAGTAGCCCCGAGGACAAAGAGCAGCAGCCCTATGACCACGAAGGAGAACCGCGAGGTGGCCACGTAGAGCAGGGCCAGGAAGATGCCGAAGAAGAGCAGGGACGACCCCAGATCCCTCTGGAATATCAGGAGGAGCAGGGAAAGCCCCCATATGACCAGCAGGGGCCCCAGGTGCTTCAGGTGGGGTATCTCCAAGCGGCCCCACCTCCGCCCCGCCTGGGTGAGCAGCTCACGCTTATCCGCCAGGTAGGCGGCGAAGAAGATCACCAGCAGTATCTTGGCCAGCTCCGAGGGCTGGAAATTAAAGGGGCCGATCCTTATCCACAGCCTGGCTCCGTAAGCCGATTGTCCCAGGAAGAAGGTGGAGAAGAGCAAGAGCAAGCCGGCCAAAGCGATGACGTATTTGAAGTCCTGTAGGGCGGCCGGCCTGCGCAGCAGGGCGGCCAGCAGGGCCAGGACGGCCGAGCCCAGGCAGATCCAGACGAATTGGAGGCGGGCTAGGTGGGGATCAAGGCGGTAGAGCATGGCCAGGCCCAGGGAGCAGAGGATGGAGACGAGGGGAAGGACGAGATGGTCGGCGCGGGGGAGGAGGAGGCGCATCATCAGGTGGAGGA